>ENA-OOXY01002463-OOXY01002463.1-human-gut-metagenome-genome-assembly--contig:-NODE-2463-length-9794-cov-2.215114_pt1 | contig 9794 bp, 6 predicted proteins | sample MGYA00241593_ERZ501355 | MGnify/ENA primary metagenome ERZ501355 (study PRJEB25962, sample SAMEA2042739) | human gut metagenome | biome: human gut; feature: human-associated habitat; material: faeces... | reverse complement strand
CAGCGAATATCCGCCGAGGATGACGGGCGCATCCGGCGAAATCGCGTACTTCGCGCGCACTTCCGGCATCAGGCGCGACCGAAGCCAGTCCAGCGTATCCGCCGCGCCATGCCCGAAGGCTTCCCTGCCGAACACAGGCGGCGCGTCCCACGGGGACAAATCCACATTCCACGCCTCCACCGGAAACGCGACGTGCAGGAAGCTCCGCGTTGTCTGCGCGGCAAGCAGCGGCATTTCCTGCGAAAGCGTGTTCCGCGCGTCAATGGGCTGAAGCAGCACAAAATCCGGCTGATTGCGCAGGGTGACAAGGCAGCGTTTCTCCGCCAGCGCTTCGGCGGCAGGGAGCAAATCCGGCATATCCGCACGACCTTTCCGTTGGATTGCATCCAGTATATCAGATTCGCCCGAAAAGCACAAGTGATACTAATTCGATTCTAAAACATGGCATCGAGCATAGCAGATTTTTCGTTCTGGCAAAGCTGAGTGAAGCGAGGCGTACTGGAGGTACGCGCGAGCGGAACGATGCAAAGCCAGGGCGGAAAAGATGCTGTGCGAATGACATGGTTTATACTATTTCCAAATGAGAATGCGCCAAGATGCGAAGCGAATTTTTCGCGCTGGCTAACGCGAATGAAACGCAGCGTAGCAGCGCTACGCTAAGTGGAATGAGCGGACGCAAGCGCGGAAAAGGCGCGAGCAGATGGCGCAGGTGAATTTGGAAATAGTATTAGATGAGAATTAGTATAAACACGAAAATTCCGCAAAGCAAGAGGAGTTCCGGGCATTGACGGCGAATTATCCCATGTTTACAAAAAAGGAGGCTTTCTATGTCCACTGCACCGCGCCGCCCCGACCTCGCGAATGAACCCGTCGGGCGGCTGATGCTGCGCCTGTCGATTCCCACCATCACCGCGCAGCTCGTCAATATGCTCTACAACCTTGTTGACCGCATCTACATCAGCTACATTCCCGACGTGGGCACGCTCGCGCTGACGGGGCTGGGCGTCTGCCTGCCGATTATCCTGCTGGTTTCGGCGTTCGCGGCGCTGTGCGCATCCAGCGGGGCGCCGCTTGCGTCCATCGCCATGGGGCAGCGGAACAACGAGAAGGCAGAGGGAATTTTGGGCAGCTGCACGGCGCTGCTGCTGTGCGTTTCGGCAGTGCTGACGGTTGTGCTGTCCTGCTTCTACACGCCGATTCTGCTGGCGTTCGGCGCAACGGAGGATGCCCTGCCCTACGCCCAGCGCTACATTGCCATTTACAGCCTCGGCACGGTGTTCGTGCAGCTGTCTCTCGGCTTGAACCCGTTCATCACCGCGCAGGGCTTCTCCAAGGCGGGGATGCTGACGGTGCTGATTGGCGCGGTGCTGAACACGCTGCTTGACCCGCTGTTCATCTTCGTTTTCCACATGGGCATGGCAGGTGCAGCGCTCGCCACGATCACCGGACAGATTTTATCGTTCGCGCTCGTTGTCTTCTATCTGCGCGGTTTTAAAACGCTGCCGCTTTCTCTTTCCGATCTGAAGCCGAAAATAGCCTGCTGGGCACGGATCGCTGCGCTTGGTGCAACTCCGGCATTCAATCAGGTGGCAATGATGGTTGTTCAGATCGTTATGAACAACACACTGACCCACTACGGCTCCAATTCCGTCTATGGAAGCGACATTCCGCTTGCATGCGCCGGTATTATTTCAAAGGTGAATATGCTGTTCTTCTCCTTTGTCATCGGCATTTCCCAGGGACTTCAGCCGATTGTCAGCTTCAACTTCGGTGCGCAGAAATATGACCGCGTGAAGGACGCCTATAAAAAAGCAGTTTTTGCGGCGACTGCCATTTCCATCGTCGCCTTCCTCTGCTTCCAGCTCTTTCCGCGCCAGATTATCGGCATTTTTGGTTCTGGTTCCGAAGAGTACCTGCATTTTGCAGAGCGGTACTTCCGCATTTTCCTGTTTTTCACATTCCTGAACGGTATCCAGCCGGTCAGCTCAAACTTCTTTACCTCCATCGGAGCGCCGAAGAAGGGTATTTTTCTTTCGCTGACGAGACAGATTATTTTCCTGCTTCCGCTGCTGCTGATTTTTCCGTATCTCTTCGGCATTGACGGCGTGATGTACACTGCACCGATTGCAGACCTTGCAGCCGCATCAGTCAGCATCGTTATGGTCGTGCGGGAATTTAAGATTATGGCAGAGCTACAGAAGGCTACTGCCTGAAAACAGGTTTTTTCCTGTAGTTTCCGCTCGTTTTTACTGCGCTGCGGTCGCCAGAGTCTTGCTACAGATCATTGCCGTGTAAACAGGAAAGAATCCTGTCCGGAAAGTAAAAAATCGTATGCTGTTGCTTTTTCCACAACAGCATACGATTTTTTTATGCGTTATCCACACTTTTCTTTATTTATTCACATGCATCCACATCAGTCCATGCGAAGAATCATGGTCAGGATTCGTTTTGCACAAAGAGCGATTTCGTCGCGGGTGATGTATCCCTTCTCAAATGCCTCCTGTACGCGCTCCTCGTATCCATTTGCCATCTTGATATCATTTCCGGCTTTTGTCTCGCGGTAATGCTCGCCGTGGGTCCACCAGTCGGTCGTTACCATTCCCTTAAAGTCCCACTCACCGCGCAGAATACCGGTCAAAAGATCCTTGTTCTCAGATGCCTGAACGCCGTTGATCAGGTTGTAGGACGACATGATTGTGTATGGATCTGCCTCTTTTACGATGATCTCGAAGGCTTTCAGGTAAATCTCACGCAGCGCACGCTCGGAAACGCGGGAATCGCTGTCTTTTCGGTTTGTTTCTTTGTTGTTGCAGCAGAAGTGTTTCACACTTGCCCCGATATGCTCGGACTGCATACCGCGTACCATTGCCGCACCGGATTTTCCGGCCACAAGCGGATCCTCGGAATAATACTCGAAGTTTCTTCCGCAGAGCGGGCTTCTGTGAATGTTGACAGCCGGGGTCAGCCAGATGCCGATATTGTTTTCTTTGACTTCCTCTCCGCCGGCTTTACCGATCTCTTCGATCAGCTCCGGATCCCAGGTGCAGGCAAGCAATGTTGCGCACGGCCATGCGGTCGTGTTGACGCCACACTGCGGCTGAATGCGAAGGCCTGCCGGTCCGTCTGCGGTCATGATATTCGGGATGCCGTACTCAGGCAGATTTCCCATGCCAAACGTGTTGGCAACTCCTGTGTTCGGCTGACCGCCGAGCAGATGAATGAGTGCTTCTGTCGGAAGCTTATCTACAAACTCGTCGAGCGTTTCTTTTCCTTCGACCACATTCATCAGGTTCGGATTCGTCTTTGCTGCCTCCATAAGCTCGCCAAAGCTCTTTCGCTCCTGTGCTTTGACTGCCGGGAGGAATCCTTCCAGAGTCAGCTTATCCTGACGCTCCAGTCCTTCTTCCTCGACAGGGCCGTTATCGGTCGGAAGCGCTTCGTAGGTTCCATCCGCAAGGAGACGTTTTTCCAGCTTATGCGGAGCGGCAAGGCTGGTGTACTGTGCAGTCACTTTTGTCTCTGCCAGATCGTAGGTGAAGTCCAGTTTCTTCGCATCTCTTACATTGTTTCCAACGTAGAAGACGTAGCTTCCTGCCTCAAGAACATAGGCAGATTTTGCAACCTTTCCAAGGTCATCAAAAGATGCCATATCTTCCACTGTAAAGGAAAGAACGACTCTCTGTGTCTCGCCTGGCTGCAGCAGTCTTGTTTTCCGGTAAGCGCCGAGCTCTTTGGCCGGTTTGCCAAGCTTGCCCTGCGGTGCGCCATAGTAGAGCTGTACAACTTCTTTTCCGGCACGTTTTCCGGTGTTGGTAACAGATGCTTTTACAACAATCTTTCCATCCTTCTCTTCTGCACCCAGAACTTCTGTCTCAAAGCTGGTGTAGGAAAGGCCGAAGCCGAACGGATAATTGACCTTCTCCGCTGCGCCAGGAATCGTCTCGAAATAACGGTAGCCAACGTAGATATCCTCGTTGTAATCCACGTAATAAACGGATTTATGGAAGTTCTCGGTGGATGGATAATCCTCGAGGGTTGCTGCGTAGGTATCAACCAGTTTACCGGATGGGTTGACGTCGCCTGTTACAACGTCCGCTGCCGCAAGGCCGCCTTCCATGCCGCCCTGCCATGCCATCAGCACCGCCGGAATCTCTTTGCAGTCTTTGAACCAGCTGGTATCAACCATACCGCCGACGTTCATGACAACGATGACATTTTTAAAGTTTGCTTTTACTTTTTCTACCATGGCTGCTTCGCCGTTTGTCAGGTAGAAGTCGCCGTTTTCGAAGATGCTGGCGCTCAGCTCGATCTGTTTTTTCTCATCCTCAAACAGCTCATAGCCTTCATCGTTGATCTGGCATTTGCGGTCCCAGCCCTCGCCGGAGAAACGGCAGATGGTGATGATTGCGGTATCGGTATATGCTTTCGCTTTTGTTACCAGCTCGTCCGGTACTTCCGGCTCTCTTGTCATGCCCGGTACAGCGCCTGCAGCATACTGCTCTTTTACATTTTTCTCATAGAATTCCGGCAGCTCATGGAACAGAGAAACCTCCCCTTTAGCTTCTTTGATCTTCATGCCTTCGTAGAAGTTGCGGATATACTCGACCGTAACGTCACCGCTTCCGCCGCCGCCTTTTACGTAATCAATCGTTCCTTTTCCGAATAAGGCTACCTTTGTGCCTTTTGCGAGCGGCAGTGTGTCGTTCTCGTTTTTTACCAGAACCATACCCTCGCCTGCTGCTTTTCTGGAAAGTGCGATATGTTCAGCGCTTCCTGTTACCCTTTTTCCGTCTTTTCCCAGCGGCAGAACCGGCTGGTAAAGACTTCTCTGCCATTTACCCATTTTAAGCTTACCTCCTGTATTTTCCGGTGCGCAGATCGCTTTCCGAACGCGCCCCATTCTGTCTTTATGATACGAAGTTTTGGAGTGGATGTCAATTGATTTTTCAGCATTTTATCCTGTTTTTCGTTTCTTTTTCTTTTGATTTTATTCTATTTTGCCAATTTTTCAGGCATCCGTTGTTTCTTTCCTTTCTCTCAATATCTTGATCCGCAGGTGGATGCTCCCTCTGCGTCTCCCCGGTGTTTCTGCAGCTTGTCGCTTTTCTGTTATATCAGACACTTTTCTCATTTTGTGGATTGTCCGAAAAATAACAGCGTTCTATACTAAAGCGTGTCTGAAAACAAATCATCGGCATCCCCTTTTTCAGGTTCTCTTCGGGATACAACAAAAGAATGGAGTTTTCTTATGAAGGTACTGATTTTATCCTGCAATACCGGCGGTGGCCACAATGCTGCGGCCTCTGCATTAAAAGAAAGTCTGAATTTTTATCACCACGAAGCCGAGGTTCTGGATCTGATGAGCCTCGGGCGAAAGCATACCTCCGCACTGGTCGGCGGAGCTTATGTGAAGCTCGTCTCCGTTTTTCCGGCCGGCTTCGGCGCACTCTATCAGCTTGGTGAGCTGGTACGGAAATTTCCCTGGAAATCCCCCGTTTACTATGCAAATGCGCGGCTTGGAAATGCGCTTGCAGATTATATTGTTCAAAACCATTTTGATGCCGTTGTCACCACACATCTTTATCCGGCGGAAACACTGACCTGGATGAAGCAGAAAGGACGGCTGACAATTCCCTGCGTTGCCGTTGCCACCGATTACGCGTGCATTCCGTTCTGGGAAGAGACGAACTGCGATTACTATGTGGTTCCGCACAAGGATCTGATCCCGGAGTTTGCATCCTGCGGCATCCCGGAAGAAAAACTGCTTCCTCTCGGTATTCCGGTGCGGCCCGCATTTGCGCGCCCTGCATCCAAAGAGGATGTGCGCCGCCATCTCGGTCTTCCCGAGAATGCTCCGCTGTTTCTCGTCATGAGCGGCAGTATGGGATTCGGCAAAGTGCATCTGCTCACACATGAACTCGTTTCCCGGCTGGAAAACGGCGAACAGGCTGTGATCATCTGCGGAAATAATAAAAAACGGATGCGTTCGCTCCGGCTGCAGTTCCATAAGAACCCAAATGTACATATCATCGGTTTTACACGCCACGTTGCGGAATATATGGCCGCTGCCGATGTGCTGTTTACAAAGCCCGGGGGCTTAAGCAGTACCGAGGCCGCTGTGCGGCGCGTTCCGCTCGTCCACACTGATCCGATTCCGGGTTGCGAAACAAAAAACCGTGCTTTTTTTGTCTCCCGCGGAATGTCCGTGACCAGTGCACATCAGAAAGAGCTGGCAGAGGCCGGTATTTCGCTCGCCCGCGATGATGCACGTCAGATTGCGATGCGCGATGCCCAGCATCAAAACAGCCATCCGCAGGCGGGAACGGCAATTACACACCTTTTGGAAAAATTAGTTTCGGAGTAACTGCTTATGATGCTTACTGCTTATCTGTTTTATAGTTTTTTCGGGTACCTCTCGGGCAGCGTACTGTATTCGTACCTGATTCCAAAATACTTCTGCCACGTGGATGTCCGAACTGTGAATGAAGATCAGAATCCCGGTGCCTTCAACGCCTTTTCAGTGGCCGGACCGCGGATTGGACTGCTCTGCGTCCTGTGCGATATCGGGAAGGGATTTCTGCCGGTGTTTCTGGCGGCGCACAGTTCCGCTGTTTCGATGGGTTCCTGGATTTTCGCCCTGATTCTGCTCGCCCCGGTGGCCGGACACGCATGGCCGTTTCTGCAGCCTGCGAAAGGCGGAAAGGCGATCTCTGTCTCGTTCGGCGTGCTGCTCGGCCTCCTGCCGGATCTGCGGCCGGCGCTTCTTCTTGCGGCGTTTTATCTGACGGTTTCGTTGATTCTCATTATCCAGCCACACAATCTGCGCTCAATTGTCTCGTTCTCCGGGTTTGCCGTCGCCGCACAAATTTCCCGATTTCTTCCGTCCGTGCGGCTCGGCAGTCTGCTGGTATCACTCGTGGTGTGCTTCCGCCATCTTTTCAGCCTGCGGGAGCATGAGACCGAAAATGCTGCATTTACAATTCAGTCTTTGTCTGCTAAAATAAGGAAAAAGCAGAAAAAAGAATAATATTTACAGTTCATTTAAAACAGCGGCAAACAATTTACTTCAGGAGGATTGACACATGATTTCAGAAAAAATGGTAACTCTCGGCACAAAAAAATCGGTAATCCGCGAGATTTTCGAATACAGTAAAAAACGCGCTGCCGAGATCGGCTCAGAAAACGTCTTTGATTTCAGTATCGGAAACCCAAACGTGCCGGCTCCGGCCTCCGTTCATGAGACCATCAAGGAGCTGCTCGATTCCAAAGACGATTACTATCTCTTCGGCTACACCTCCGCGCAGGGCGATGCCGATACCCGCGCCGCCGTTGCAGCCGACCTGAACAAACGCTTTGGTACCGCGTTCCATGCCGACAACTTCTACATGACCTGCGGTGCAGCCGCTTCGCTCCGCATCGTCCTTGGCGCTTTAACCGTTCCGGGCGACGAGTATATCGTATTTACCCCGTACTTTCCGGAATACCGTGTTTTCATCGAATCTGCAGGCGCAGCCATGATCGAAACGCCGGCTGATTCTTCCACGTTCCAGATCGACTTTGACCGCCTCTCGGCCGCTGTCACAGCGCACACCAAAGGCGTTTTCGTCAATTCCCCGAACAATCCGTCCGGCGTTGTCTACACCGAAGAAAACATTCAGAAGCTCGCTGCTTTTCTGGAAACAAAATCTGCCGAATACGGTCATCCGATTTATCTGATCGTTGATGAACCGTACCGCGAGCTTGTCTACGGAGACGTGGAAGTTCCGTATCTGACAAAATATTACGATAATACTATTGTTGGCTATTCTTACAGTAAATCTCTGTCCCTTCCGGGAGAGCGTATCGGTTATCTGGTAATTCCGGATGAAGCAGATGGAAGTGAAGAACTTATTACTGCAGCGGCTATTGCCAACCGTACTATCGGATGTGTCAATGCCCCATCCCTGATGCAGAAGGTGATTGCCAAATGTGTAGATGCAGAAGTGGATGTAGCTGCATATGACAAGAACCGTCTGGCGTTATACAATGGACTGAAAGAATGCGGATTCGAGTGCATCAAACCCCAGGGTGCATTCTACCTCTTTGTGAAATCACCGGTAGCAGATGAAAAAGCGTTCTGCGAAGCTGGAAAGAAATATAATATTCTCATGGTTCCGGGAAGTTCCTTTGCCTGCCCGGGTTATGTGAGACTGGCTTATTGTGTATCTTATGATACTATCATTAATTCCCTGCCGGAGTTTAAGAAACTGGCAGAAGAGTTTGGACTGTGAAAACGGCGGGGATTGACATTGGGACAACAACGATAAGCGGTGTTGTTCTGGAAAAAGAGGAAAACGGACAGGCAAAGATTCTGGAGGCAAAAACTGTAGAGAACGGTTGCTTTATCGAAACCGGAAATGAATGGGAAAGAATACAGTATGCAAAAGAAATTGTAGAAAGAGCAGTGAATCTGCTGGATTATTTCCTGGAGAAGTATCCGCATGTTGAGCGGATTGGGCTCACAGGGCAGATGCATGGAATTGTTTATGTTGACAAAGAAGGAAATTGTGTCAGTCCGTTATATACATGGCAGGATGCCAGAGGAAGTATCTGCGATGGGGATCAGATTCCTTTAACAGAAGAAATCCGGGAAAGATGTCAAATCCATGCTGCTTCAGGATATGGGCTTGTCACACACATTTATAATATCAGACATAATCTGGTTCCGGATTCGGCTTTGAGCTTCTGTACGATTATGGATTATTTTGGAATGTATTTGACAGGGCGTAAAAAACCATTGGTACATGTGAGCAATGCGGCAGGTTTTGGATTCTTTGACAGCCATAAGATGTGCTTTGAAAAAGAAAAACTGGCTGAAATGGGAGTGGACGTAAATTGGCTGCCTGATGTCTGTACGGGAATAGAAAAATTGGGTACATACAGAGGACGGACAGTTACAACAGCAATCGGAGACAACCAGGCAAGCTTCCTTGGAGCAGCAGGTGATGAGGAGAATATATTACTGGTCAATATGGGAACCGGCGGACAGATTTCTGTTCTTTCCAGTCAGTATTTTTCGGGAGATGGAATTGAGGCAAGACCTTTCCTAAATAGGAAGTATCTGCTTGCGGGAGCATCTCTGTGTGGCGGCAAGGCATATGCGCTTCTGGAACAGTTTTTCCGAAAAATTGTAAAAGAAGCGACCGGACAGGATCAGCCATTATACAAAGTAATGGAAAAGATGGCAAGAACAGGGAGAGACCAGAATAGTGAAAGAACTGAAAGTCGAAAGATTAAAGTTGAAACAACATTTGACGGTACGCGGGTGGATCCGGAAAAAAGCGGCAGTATTACTCAGGTAAGTTCCGAAAACTTTACACCAGAAGATTTCTGCTATGGTGTTCTGAAGGGAATGAGCACAGAACTGTATCAGATGTATATGACTATTCAGAAAGGAATCGGCATAAAGATCAGGCGTATGATTGGTTCAGGGAATGGACTGAGAAAAAATCCGGTACTGTGTGAAATTATTGAAGATATGTTCAAGGCCGAACTTGTTCTTGCAGAATGTGAAGAGGAAGCTGCGACAGGGGCAGCAATGAGCAGTCTGCCAAGGTCGGCTCAATGATTAATTGAATGAGGGTCATGTTCTTTTATTATCCGATTAATCGTAGCGCTGTTAATGAATACCTTTCCCTGATTGGTGAAAGGGAATTGCCATTAAATCTGTTTGAAGTAGTTGATATTGAAGATAGATTTTCGGTTGAGAGAGTAAAAGAATTATTGAATGAAAAGAAATAGAAATGCCAGCAGTC
>ENA-OOXY01002450-OOXY01002450.1-human-gut-metagenome-genome-assembly--contig:-NODE-2450-length-9845-cov-1.585700_pt1 | contig 9845 bp, 4 predicted proteins | sample MGYA00241593_ERZ501355 | MGnify/ENA primary metagenome ERZ501355 (study PRJEB25962, sample SAMEA2042739) | human gut metagenome | biome: human gut; feature: human-associated habitat; material: faeces... | reverse complement strand
TTGCCATTCTCCTCGTCTACAAGCCAATAATGACCATGGGACACACGTTCAATAATCCCCATATTCACCAATTCCTTGATCTGCACCGTCGTGATCTTCGCATCCTTCAACTCCGATGCATCCCGATAGCCATTGCCACTTTCAAACAAGTCCATCACTTTCTTATACGTATTTAACAACATATCTTCTCCTCCTCTTCCAACCGATAGTCTCCTACCCGTTTCCTGCTCTGTCATAATGCTAACGTGCAAAAAGATTTTGCCTGATAATATTTATTATATCACGTGTTACGAAAATTGCAATATCCTATTATAGAAAAACAACAGAAAAAAGAGGAAGAAATATATTCCATTTGCATTTGATCATATAAAATCAATCCAAATATTTTTTTAATTCAATAACCAATTCATGCACTTTTGTACCGGGATCATAATTTGAAGGTCGCACATCATCTACATTAAACTCAGCCATTCTCCTTTTTGCGTATTTTATGGCCGTATTTACTCCATCAAAAGAGTCTACCAAACTATATATATCTTTATAATTCTTTTGATAACATCCATCTCCAAGATTATATTCAGAAAACAATTCATCCAATTTCTTAGTCCAATCATCTCTGTGAAGTGCCGCATCACTATAATCAAAGTGTAAAACCAGCCAGTATTCAAAGGACTGATTACTCCAAGCTATTTTATATCCTCGTTTTTCTCCATCACGAATCGCTTCATCAAAATCCTCAAAGTCATCTTTATCAAAAACCAACCAAATATTTTGATAAAAAATTTTAGCATCCTTAACCCGTTTCTCTGTGATTTCAATTAACTTTTCTGTCGAACTGCCTTCCCCAAAAACATCAATAGTGGGGACTTCAACTATATCAACCATTCCACCAATTTTTTCTTCTATTAATTTCTTTAGACCGTTAAAATACAACGGTTCCGTTCGTTCCCCCTCCGTAACAATCAAAAAAGAATTGGCTTTAGGAATTTTGAACTCGTGCTTTCTTTGTTGTCTTTCAGCTCTCCTTTTCTTAAACAAATCATCTGATCCCATAATTATACACCTTCTTTCAACTCAAATTCCTTTAAATTAGGAATCCCCCCATACACACCAGCTAGATAATCCTTTTCAAAAGAAGCATCGGATCTAACTTTAAAATCTGATAATGCTACCAATTCTGAATAACCAAATTCATCTTTTTGAACAAACCAAATTTGATCTCTTCTAAAAAATCTTTTATCCATCAATGTTGTATCATGTGTTGTATAAATCAATTGTGCACTAGAAGTCTCATCATAAAAAAGATCAACAATAAACTTCAACAGTAATGGATGAAGTTTAACATTTAATTCATCTACAAAAATAGATTTGTTATCTAAAACAGCCCTCCTAGCATAAATAAACAACATAATACTTTTCATTGTTCCCTCTGATTCATAAAATAAATTCAATGGATAATCGTTACCATCCTTGCCCTTATGCACTGTGAAAAAATGGATATCTTTTTCATTATCATCATATCCAATGTCTTTAATACCTGTATCAATTGCTGACAAAAACTGTAGTAAATTATCTTTTTCATAATCTATAATCTTTGGCAAAACAGCCGGCAACAATCTTGGATCATCGCAAAAATCCGTTCGAACAACTAATGTATCCATAATTCCCGCATATACTTCAGCAAAAATATTGGTTTTCATTTTCAATTTATTAAAAAATGACAATAACAACGTCTCAGTTGGAATCTGATCCTTATATAGATCACACGCCTTTCTCACAGAAGCACCAAAGTCAACTTTTTCAGATGATCTTTCAAAAATAGTTACAGTTCTATTGGTCGTTAAATTTTTTTTGTATAGCCATTCTGCGACAATACTTTTTTTGTTATATTCAAATCCATATTTGAATTCGTTATCTTCAATAATTTCAACAATTTGAAATTCTGAATTTTCTCTACCTTCCTCAAATTGAAATGGTTGATAATAGCGTTCCAGAGCAGTCATAGAATCATCCTCAACATTATTAAAAGACTCCATAATAATTCTCTGAAAAAAATACATTGCCAAATACAAATTCGACTTACCGCTTGCATTTGCACCGTAAATAGCCGCGACTCTTAAAAATTTTTCTTTCGATCCATTATCAATTAAATTACTCTCATGCTCTTTATAGGCGTTAATCGCCGTCATATCCAAAACATTTTCTTCTCTAAATGACAAAACGTTTTTTACCATAAACTGCACTAACATTTCCAACACCTCCTCCATATCATATAATATATCCATTTTTCGATTATTATGTCAAGTTTTTTGTGATATTTTCGTATATTTTTTGACATAATCCAATATTTCTTGATATCACTTAGCAAATCAAAGAAAAAAGAAAAATACACTAAATTTTAGCATTCCATACAAAAAATAAAGGCAGTGCGAACTCGGTGTTTTACACTGCCTCAATCTCTTCCCTACACCGCTTTTCCGGTATACAACTGATAATATTTGCCCTTACGCTCTAGCAACTCGTCATGCGTCCCACGCTCAATGATACGACCCTGCTCTAACACCATAATGCAGTCACTATTGCGTACCGTCGACAAACGATGGGCGATCACAAATGTTGTGCGTCCTTTCATCAGGCGGTCCATACCTTCCTGTACCAATTTCTCAGTACGTGTATCAATCGAACTCGTTGCCTCGTCCAAAATAAGTGCCGGTGGATTGGCAACGGCTGCCCTCGCAATGGCTAACAACTGTCTCTGCCCCTGGCTCAAATTCGCACCATCACCGGTGATCATCGTTCGGTAACCATCCGGCAGACGTTTAATAAAGCTGTGTGCATTTGCCAATTTAGCTGCTGCGATCACTTCGTCATCTGTAGCATCCAGCTTACCATAGCGAATATTATCCATTACTGTTCCGGTGAACAAATGCGTATCCTGTAACACAATGCCAAGCGAACGGCGCAGATCCTTTTTGTGGATCTTATTAATGTTGATACCATCAAAACGGATCTTACCATCCTGAATATCATAAAAACGATTGATCAAGTTGGTGATCGTCGTTTTACCTGCACCTGTTGCACCAACAAAAGCTATCTTCTGTCCCGGTTTTGCATAGATCTTGATATTATGCAAAATGATCTTCTCATCATTATATCCAAAATCAACATCATCAAATACAACATCACCTTCCAACTTGCGATAAGTTGTTGTTCCATCATCCTGATGATAATGTTTCCAAGCCCACAATCCGGTCTGTTTCTCGCTCTCCTTGATCTGACCATCCTGCTCGGTCACATTCACGAGCTGCACATAACCTTCATCCACCTCCGGCTCTTGGTCAAGCAGCTTAAAGATACGATCTGCACCCGCCAATGCCATAACGATCGCATTGATCTGCTGACTGATCTGATTGATCGGCTGACTGAAAGATTTATTAAACGTTAGGAAACTGACCAATTTACCAAGCGTAAATCCTGCGAAGCCCTGCAATGCAAGGACACCGCCTGCCATCGCGCAGAATACATAGCTGATATTACCAAGCTGCGCATTGATCGGCATCAGGATATTGGCAAACGTATTTGCATTATTGGCGCTCTCAAACAACTCCTCATTCATTTTATTGAACTCTTCTAACGATGCCTGCTCATGACAGAATACTTTAACTACTTTCTGTCCATTCATCATTTCTTCGATCTGCCCATTCACTTTAGCCAGATCACGCTGCTGTGAAAGAAAATAACTACCGCTCAGTCCGGCGATCTTCTTCGTCACTACCAGAGTAATGCCAATCATGATCATTGTCAATATCGTTAATGGAATACTTAAGACAACCATGCACACAAATACACTCACAATCGTTATACCACAGTTGATCGCCTGCGGTATACTTTGGCTGATCATCTGCCGCAGTGTATCAATATCATTCGTATACGTTGACATGATATCACCATGTGCATTCATATCAAAATATTTTATTGGCAGTGTTTCCATCTTCTCAAACATCTCTACGCGAAGATTTCGAAGCGTTCCCTGTGTCACATTAACCATCATACGGTTATACGCATAGGTCGTAATAACACCAATTCCATAAAAACCGGCCACCTGCAGGATCTTCGCAGCTAACGGTCCGAAATTCGGATGCGCTGTCTTCGTCAATGGTACAATATAATCATCGATCAACGATTGTGTAAACATAGTTCCCTGTACATTGGCAAGTACACTGATAATAATACACACGAGAACAAAAACACAATGCAGTCCATAATTCTTAAAAATATAACAAAACAGCCGCTTAAGCTTTCCCATCGGATCTTCAATCTTTGGCTTCGGCCTTCCCATAGCATTTGGTCTTGGCATCGTCTATCACTCCTTTCCCGGTTCATCAAAATCTGCATTACCCGCTGCCTGTGACTCATAAATCTCCTGATAGATCTGATTTCGCGCTAACAATTCCTCATGTGTACCAAAGTCATTGACACGTCCATCCTCCATCACAATAATGCGGTCACAATTTTGTATACTGGATATACGCTGTGCAATAATAAGCTTCGTCGTTCCCGGAATTTCCTCGGCAAAAGCGCGGCGAATCGATGCATCCGTCGCTGTGTCAACTGCACTGGTAGAATCATCCAAGATCAATACCTTTGGCTTTTTGAGCAAAGCTCTGGCAATACATAAACGCTGTTTCTGACCACCGGAAACATTCGTACCGCCCTGCTCGATATATGTATGATAGCCTTTCGGCATCTTCTGAATAAACTCATCCGCACAGGCAAGCTCACAAGCATGTTTACACTCTTCTTCCGTTGCCTCCGGATCACCCCAGCGCAAATTATCTAAAATCGTTCCACTAAAGAGTACATTATTCTGCAATACTACTGCCACTTGATTACGAAGTGCCTCAACGCCATAGTTACGAACATCTACACCGCCTACACGTACGCTTCCCTCTGTCACATCGTACAAACGGCTGACCAGATTCACTAAGCTGGACTTAGCACTACCGGTACCACCAAGAATACCAATCGTCTCTCCGGAAGCAATCTGTAGATTAATATCCTTAAGGACCGGATCTCCGGATTGTTTCTTATAACTAAAGTCAACATGATCAAATTCAATGCTGCCATCCGAAACGGTAAGCACCGGATTCTCCGGATCCATAATGTCCGGTCTGTCATTGATCACTTCCGCAACACGCTCTCCACTGGCAATACTCATCGTTATCATAACAAATACCATAGAAAGCATCATGAGGCTCATCAAAATATTCATGCAGTAACCAAGCAGTGCTGACAGATCACCCACCTGCATAGTGCCTCCGACGATCATTTTAGCTCCGATCCAACTGATCAGCAAAATGCAGCCATATACCGTAAGCATCATAACCGGAGCGTTGAGTACGATCAAGCTCTCTGCTTTGACAAACATTTTATATACATTCTCACTCGCCTTGCGGAACTTACTCTGCTCGTATTCCTCACGAGAATATGCCTTTACAACACGAATCGCCGACACATTCTCCTGTACACTCTCATTCAGATCATCATATTTCCGGAAAACCGCGTCGAAATATCCCATCGTCTTACGTACCAGCACAAACAAGAAAATGCCTAAGACAATAACTGCGATCAGATAAATACAGGCAACTTTGGCATTTACATAAAAAGCCATTGCCATCGCACAGATCAAAGACATCGGAGAACGCATGCACATTCTAAGAATCATCTGATACGCATTTTGTAAATTCGTCACATCCGTCGTTAAGCGGGTCACCAGACCTGATGTACTATACTTATCAATATTTGAGAAACTGAACGTCTGAATATTCTCATACATCGCCTTACGCAGATTTTTCGCAAATCCGGTTGATGCTCTGGCTCCATACTTGCCGCCCATCGCTCCGGACCAAAGTCCGCCTACAGCAAGCACGAACATCGCCGCACCAACGATATAAATATGTTTCAGATCACCTTTCATCACACCATCATTAATGATCGATGCCATCAATAATGGAATCAATGTCTCGAAGATAACTTCTAAGATCATAAACACCGGTGTCAGAATCGAATCCCGCTTGTATTCTTTCACCTGCGCTAATAATGTTTTTACCATAGAAACCTCCATTACTAATAAAGATTAGCATATCATAGGACGAATGTTCCCTGACAGCTAATCTATAATTAAGAAATAATATACCAAAGTAATCTGTAAAAATCAAATGAACTTTCTGTGAACAGCAATTTCCAATTCCACGAGAAAAGCCCCTATCAAGCTTTCGCCTGATAAGGACTTTCCCCGCAAGAATATATATGCATCAACTTTAGTCAAGGTTGAACATGTATACATTTTCTTCGTTCTTCTTCTCTTTCTCGATACCAATGATCTCTAAGATGGTCTTACCCACTTTACGGTCATTCTGAATGTTAAATTCCAGCTTATTGAACAACATTGTGTTCGCCTTATTCGCATTCTCCTTATCGTAGGTTACGAAGTACTGTCTGCCGTCCACGAGTGTATCATTAAACTGACCCGGACTACCCTGTGGTGCAGTGATCCTCTCATACTCACCATCACCAAGACTTCGATAGATCTTTGTTACCGGAAGGCTGATCGCCTCATTCTTATCATTATCTACACCTGTAAATTGCACATGCAATTGCTTGATCGTGACGCCCTTGGTATTACCTTCATGCGGTGTAAAGAATATGATATGCGTGTCACTGTCACCAAACACATCTTTTTTCCTTACCTTATCTACCTTCGGCTTCTTTGGATCATTGTTGCCACTATCATAATCGCCATCGTAATCCGCCGCATACAGCTTCACGGACAGCAATTTCACTTCCGGTCGATTATTGTTGTATGGACACAGTTTAAAGACATCAATATCATCCTGGGACCTTACACCAAGCATCTCTTTCATATCCTTTACTGTCATCTGTAAGATCTGAATCTCTGTTGCGTTCTCAGAATCACCAACACATGCAGTCCAATGAGTATCACACTTCGTCCACTCATTCTTGCTATATCCACCATAAACATCCCATACCGGTGTTGTTGGATCTAATTCCATTGTACACGTATAAGTAAACTGTACAATAGCATTATTATCCAAACCTTTCAGCCAACTGTTTTGATCATTCACGTTAGAGGAGAACGTATTACCGGATCCACCCGTTGTATTCTCCCACACAGTTACCGGTGCCGGCGTTGTCGTAGGCTTTGGCTCCTCTGTCGGCTCTGCGGAAGGTTCTGCGGAAACTGCCGGTTTTGCAGAATGAACAACATTGTTCTTCTCCTGTTTCAAATACTCTTTGAACATGAGCGTCTTAACTTCTTTCTCGCCTGCCGATACTTCAAAGGAGTAATTTCTCTCTGCAACTTCTACTTTGTCTTCAACTAACTTCTCTGCATCTCCATTGATCTTAGTAACTTTATCCACCGTTACATACGGTGTACCATAGGAGAACTCATATGCCCCGATCAAGGTATTGATAAACAACTGCATCTCCTGATCTTTGGTCGTATTCTCCAGATCAATTGCATCGTAAAATACATTCGCAACATTATACAAGTAATAGTTATTCGCTGCATCGTTTGGTGACATTGCATAGTACGTATTCAACTTACCTGCTGCTGCACCTCTGCCCTGATTATCACCAAGACAATACCATACATCAGCATCCGGTATCTCAAGATTCAACTGATAATCCTGCGCTCTGGCACCGGTCAGGGACAAGCTCTCACCGATCGTATACGGATAATTACATACCGTACCATTGTTTGCTCTAGAACCCTTCGTGGTCTTCTGCTGATGATCGTCGGCGTATGTCAATTTCTGACCCTTCACATCCGTCCACTTACCATTCTTGTATGCCAGATAACTGTTCGCTGTCGTACCTTTCAACGTTGCCTGATCATACGTGTATTCTAACTCCGTATAATCTTTGGACGTAAGCTTCTCGCCATCTGCGCCTGTAGCAGTATCATTATAGCTTGAAGTCGTCTCATCTTTGGACGTATATCGGCTAAGTCCGCTGGTATCCTTAAGCATCTTGCGGTTCTCACCGTTCGATGTTCCGGCATTGATCAAGTTATCTGTATAGATCACACTCTTGTCATTCTTAGATACCCAGGCTGCAAATGCCACGGCTCCATCCTTGTTGCTTGCTTTCTGCAGATCGGCGCCACAACTAAACAAGAAGATATGATAATCCATATAATCCATCGGATAATAGAAATTATCTCCCGACTGCGAGAATAATGTTCTCGTTGTCTTATCCCCCTTATAGTCGCTTGCATTAACCTCTGCAAAATGCTTGAGATATTCGGATAACGTAATGGTTGTTACGTTGATCTTGTAATCATCCAGTTTTGCATACTTCTTAAAAAGCTCTGCATTACCGCTTTCCAGATCGACAGCGGTATCTTTCTCGGAAACGATCTGTAATACCTTAACCTCAGGTATTACTGCCTCCCCATCTTTCTCATCACCTTTGTATAAGGAAATTCCGGATACCTGATAGTAAATGTTTTCATTTGCGGTATTGTATACCGTAAATCTCCAAGCGATCGGACCATTTGTCTGCTCTTCCGGAATGGAAAAGGCTACGTTATACTCAGCCGGTTCTTCATTACCTTCATCATCCATTGTACCGGACGAGAATGTCTGTCCGGCAGATACGGTGCTGTTCCAACTGTCCATAACATCTGCGCCGGTCTCATTATCCGAAATAACACCATCGCCATTCTTATCTACCAGCAATCGCACTGCATATTCCTGTTTCTTGGAAGCATAACCGATCTTAAACGTGAATTTCAGTTTATACTTGCCATCGCTGTCCTTTTCGATCGCTGTCTTATTTACGGTACTCTCTACACCGGTGCTCTCATCCTTTACCTCTGTGGTATCGGAAGGGTTATTATAAATTGGCGGTGTGTCCGTAATCTTCACCGTTGCACTCTTTGGTGCAAAGCTGATCAAATTGCTTGATGTGATCGCGGAAGTGGAGAATACGTTCTTACTGTCTCCAACTGCCTGTAAAAACTTGCGTGTGTTAGATTTCTTGCTTACAATTTTTGCATAAGCACTGTTATTAGAGAAATCTCCCATATGCAATACATCCGGCAATAACATTGCCTTACCGGACTTCACATATTTCTGTAGTGCCTTGGATGAAATGCTAGTCAAGTCATTACCGGACAAGCGATATTTATCGCCATCCTCACCCTTAACCAGATCACCTGTATGCAGGAATATCTCCCCATTATTGGAGCTATCATTATACGCAGGTGCATCATAACTATAATTATACTCGTTATAACCGCCCCACTGATTTTTATCACCGGTATACTTGATCGATGATGCTGTAGAATTCAGCTTACCGGTTGAATCGCCGAAGTAGATCAAGTCATACTTCGAAAGGTCTTCCTTACTGCCGTTTAACTCAGCGGTCGTCATATGCGTAATGTTAAACGAATCATCGTCAAACGAATATTGATCACTCTCCGGGAACAGTAAGTACAAGTAATCCAATGTCATCTTCGAGAAATCACTACATGGCTCTATATCTAAAATCTCAATAGCACCATCTTTACCGTTATTTCCCGAATCAGACTTATCATAATTCAACAGATAATGAATAATATCCAATGAAGTAAGCTGATCTCTATGCTCCTTCTTCTTGTTATAATAATCAAATACCTGTCCCATATACGGATTGTTCGTATCACTGTTAATCGTATTGGCAAGAGAGTTAAGCATCATGTTGGAGTTGTAGAACATCGTATTGTTCAAAACACCAAGGTTGCCCTCAAAGTTCATTGGAGCGGTGCCACCCTGCCC
>ENA-OOXY01002415-OOXY01002415.1-human-gut-metagenome-genome-assembly--contig:-NODE-2415-length-9966-cov-2.611442_pt1 | contig 9966 bp, 9 predicted proteins | sample MGYA00241593_ERZ501355 | MGnify/ENA primary metagenome ERZ501355 (study PRJEB25962, sample SAMEA2042739) | human gut metagenome | biome: human gut; feature: human-associated habitat; material: faeces... | reverse complement strand
CTGTAAAGTTTTTTAACTTTCTTCAATTTTAGTATTGACTTTTTATTTGCAGGCTAAAGTAACGAGAATGCGACGCACAGTTTTCAAAGCGATAGCTTTTCTGCCGTAATCCAAGATAAGAGCAATAGGCTGCTTCTGCAATACTTTCTTTTCGGTGATACAACCGTAGCATTCCCTCTTTTTCTTTCAGCGATTGACACTCCCCACAGCTAAAGCCTTAACTTGACCCATATTTATACAAGATAATTTCGATAAGCAAGCAATGAATATAGTACATCCAGTCCTTGCCAGATAGAACGTACTCCGGGCATACCATCGCTCGGTGCACCTTTCGTCCCTCCAAGAACTCCCAGATCATAAATTGCTTCTTTAAGTGAATACGATTCAGGAATTTCCTTGCTTTTTCTTGCGCAACAACATAATACTTTCCATTCCTCTTCAACAAATACGATCCCACTTGAAATTTCCGGACATATTTTCCCAAGATAAGTCAGATTTAATATCTGCATTGCAATGACAGAATATAATAACGTTAGAAAGCTTAATCTCCCATATTCCCTTGCCTGGTTCTTTTCTATTTTGCACCCACTCTTTAATATAAAATGAAACCGTTCTATCTTCCATCTGTGTGCATAACACTGTACCAGCTTTTCTATTTCTTTTTCGCTCTTTACCGTTACCGTTGTCAGCAGAAACCATTCTGTCCCCTTTTTCCCGGATTCATGCACATAGATCGCTGTCAGCTCCAGCTTTTCCCGTAAATGCTTTTCCTTTCTCCTTTGAGGACGGTAGATTGTAACCTTTTTGCAATGGTAATCCATTTTTATATTTCTTGATGGGATATGCTCTTTGGGATTCCGGCTCATCCGGGCAACCATGCTTCCTGCCACTGGGGAACTACGTAATTCATGAAAGATCTTTTTCCCATCATCTACCATACGATTTTGTACGATCCGGATCAGAAAATTTGCTTTCAGATCCGCTGCTTCTGAGAAAAATTCATAGAAATCACCTTCCCGGTCACATACTGTTAATATTGGGATATCCGCTGGCATTCTCAGCAGTGTCTCACACATGCTGTCCAGCCATCGGAAATTTTCTTTTTCCTCTATTGGTCTGGAACGTTTTTGCTCTTTTGTCTGGGAATCGTCCTTCGGCTTTTCCCGTGTATTTGTCTCCTGGTAGATAATACCCAAAGGGATCCCCTGGTCTGTCACGGCGATGCAAGAATGGACCCGCATTCCCCTTTGCTCCGTACTGCAATCGTATCCCATTCCCTGGATCGCTTTCCGGTCTCCAAATCCAACAGCGGTAGTATCCTGAACAGCTAAGATCCACTCTGCATCTGCACATTTTATTTTTTCTACAGTTGCTCTGGATATGCTGTCAAGTAATTCATCTTTGGATATCTCGCTATTACTAAAGAAACGGTATGCCGCTTTGGCAGAACTTCTGGAGCCGGTAGCTGCCCAAGTAGATTTTCCGGGCGATGCTGCAAAAGCGTCTATGATCTTGAAGAAACGTGACTTCAAACGCTGGTCAGTAAAATTTATGTCCACAAAATCTTCTTGCCAGTTCTTGTATTCCGCCGTCATTTGGATCTCCCCTTTTTCTTTAGTATAACATGGGAACATATAAATATCTATGATTACTTATGGGGCAAGTTAAGAGCTAAAGCAAGGAGTTTTACGACGCATTGGATAAAACACATCAAAAAAGCAGAACAAAATGTTGAAAGTGAAATGCTCCTTCCTAAATGACAAGTTTTTCTTCTTTCACCTGTCTGTTCAGAAGGGAGCATTTCACTTCACTTTCGTTCTGCTATTTTTCTTTTACAGTTTTGCGCGGAAGAATGCACAGATTTCGTCCCACACTTCCTTCTGGAAGAAATGGAGATCTGCGTGGTCGGCATCCTCGATCGAAAGCAGTGTGACGTCACATCCCGCTTTTTCCAGTTCGTCGTGCAGTTCCTCTCCCTGTCCGAACGGAACGGTATGGTCATCCTCTCCGTGGATGATCAGAAACGGCGGTGCGGCTTTTGTCACGAAGCTGACCGGACAGCACGCGAGTGCTTCTTCCGGATGGCGCATCACGTTTTTGCCCATCAGAAGGGATTCCGGAGATGCCGCACACTGCTCCGGATCACTGTACTGGAATCCGCGGAAATCGGTCGGCGGGTACCACGGGCAGACGGCCTGTACGGCACTGGAATATTCCAGATTTTCTCCCACATCATAAACGGGATCTGTCGCAAGCGCTGCCATGCAGGTCAGATAACCGCCCGCAGACTCTCCCATCACACCGATGCGGTCCGGATCAATGTTGAAGCGATCGGCATGTGCACGCAGATAACGAATTCCTGCTTTCACATCCTGCAGCGGTGCCGGAAATTTTGCCTCATTGCTTGTGCGGTATTCTACCGATGCAACAACGAATCCCTGCTGTGCCAGTACGGACAGATAGGCAAGATGTGCAGAGCGGTCCATCTGGATCCAGGCCCCTCCGCAAATCCATACCACACACGGATATTTTCTGGTGTTATCCCGTGGGTAAATCAAATCCAGCTTCAAATCCTGCACCGTGTTTCCAAACCAGGCATCCGCCTGTGCAAATGTAATTCCTGTTGTGACGCAGAATTGTGGTTTTTCTGCTTCTACCTGAATTCTTCTTCTCATGTAATAAACCCCCATATTTCTGTTTTCCTGACCGTTCGTCGCAGCCTCCGGCCGGAAATCACCTTTTTTGTTTACTTCTCATCCATTGCCTTTTTGATCGCACCAAGCAGCTCCTCATACGTCTCATACGCCGGAATCTGCGGATAGTCGGCTTTGATTTTGTCGGTCGAGCGGAACAGAAATCCTGCTTTGCTTGCCTGAATCATGCCAAGGTCATTGTAGGAATCACCGCTTGCGATCGTCTCAAATCCGATGGACTGCAGTGCTTTTACGGTAGTGAGCTTCGACTGCTCGACTCTCATCTTAAAACCTGTGATCTCTCCGTTGTCTGCGACTTCCAGAGAGTTGCAGAACAGCGTCGGATAGCCCAGTTTTTTCATCAGCGGTGCGGCAAACTCCGTGAAGGTGTCGCTGATCAGGATCACCTGGGAGAAGGTGCGCAGCTCGTCAAGGAACTCTTTTGCACCCGGCAGCGGATCAATTTTTTCAATCGTAGCCTGAATTTCTTTCAGTCCAAGGCCATGCTCTTTTAAGATTCCAAGTCTCCATCTCATCAGTTTATCGTAATCCGGCTCGTCGCGTGTCGTTTTTTTGAGCTCCGGGATTCCGCTTGCCTCCGCAAACGCGATCCAGATTTCCGGTACCAGTACTCCTTCTACATCCAGACATGTAATATACATTGTTATGATCCCCTTTCCTGCGCTGCCCGCCTTGTTTGCCGACGGGTTTTTTGTTTTTTTCACAGCATCACTTTACCACACTATATCATAGAATCCATATCACTGCAAATTAAAATCACGTTTTATTTTTCTTATACGTATATATCTCTTCTAAAATTACATTCTTTTTACAAAATCGTTGTTTTTTACAAATTCATATATTTATTTATATGTTTTTTGACTATTGATTTATTTTTCATATATTTATATAATAATTACAAGTATTTTTATTAATTTTCTATTTTATCATCCATATTAACGAACGAATTTACTTTTCAGATAGTGCACTAATCTAAGGATAAATAAAAAACAAAACCCATCCAACAATACTTATGAACGGAGACCACTCATCATGAAAAAATTAAAAACATGTCTTGCATTTTTTATTTGTTGTATTCTGTCCTTAAATATGGGAATTTGCAATGTAAAGGCAGATAATAATGTTGTTCTATCTAACAAAGCATATCTATTAAAAACCGGAATGCCACAAAAGGAAATAGAAAAGCTGGATGATGACGTCATGCAGTTCATTGTGGATGACTTAAAAAGTGGAGGTAAACATTTTGAATATATTAATTCAAAAAAACTTTTAAATCCGGCATCAACTGAATAAAGCCATAAATAAGAGGTAACTCATTATGAAAAAAATCAAATTTTTATTTTTCACCCTGTTATTCTGTTTTTCTGTTCCAGTCAAAGCAGACACTGCATTCGAAAATGACGATACGGTATTGTGCTCTTTTTTAAAAGAAAACGTACCAGAAAATGCTTCGCCAATAGAATCCAGTTTAGAAAACGAGTATCGAAAAACTTCTTCCAAACCTATCGATTTCTATTTTTTTAAACGATCTGAAAAGACAAAAAGTTTCCAAGATCTGTATGCCGCAAATGTACTCACCTATCAGGAAAAATCAGATCGTTCTTTGTTATATCAGACAGTTTTCGATTTTCAAAATATAACCCAGGTAAGAACTGCGAAAGAAGACTTTATCCGTCTGGAGACAGATCCACTGATGTATCTTTTTGAATTAGAAAAAGCAGAATTGTGGACTCGGAACAGCACGGAAGAACCCTGGACGCTGGAACGGAAAATCACAACGCCTGGAAATCCAGATTTTTATCTTCCTTATAGCCAGTTTTCTTCTGATAAAAAATATTTTCGAATTCTGGCATCTTTTTCCTGGAGCCCGAGCCCTGCTGAGGAAAGCGAAGTTTCTTCGCCAGAATATCATTGCATTTATACCTCTGTGTATCCGGTATATCAGATTCCGGTGAAAGTACTCGTTTTGATATGCGGAGGCGCAGCTTTCTTCTTTCTCTACCGGAGACACAAAAAAAATCATATCTCCCAAAAAGATGTTCCGTAAGCTGCGCCTTTTCAACATGTTTTCGTCACTGTTCAGAGCCAACTTCCAAAATGCTACGCATCTCATCGGTGTGGCTTTATCTGCTTTTCATCGCATCCCGAATCCGCTCCAGTGCCTCGGTCAGGGTTGCGCGCGGGCAGGCGATGTTGATCCGCTGGAAACCGCGTCCGCAGTCTCCGAAGATCTTTCCGCTGTCCAGCCAGAGTTTTGCTTTGTTGATCATCAGATCCTCCAGTTCATCGACGGAAAGCCCCGTCTTGCGGAAATCGAGCCATACGAGATATGTTCCCTCCAGGTCGATCATCTTCACGCCCGGAAGCTGCTCCTCCACATACTGCCTTGTAAATTCTGCATTTGCCTTCACATAGGAAAGCATTGCCTCATACCACTCCTCGCCCTTATTATATGCCGTCTCGCATGCCACCAGACCCATCACACCAAGCTGGCTCGTTCCGGCTGCATCGAGCTGTTTCCGGAATTTCGCACGGAGTTCCGGGTTGGCGATAAAGATGTTTGACATCATCATACTTGCCAGATTGAATGTCTTACTCGGCGCGGTGCAGGTGATCGTGATGTCCTCGTACTCTTTTTTGATCGCAGTAAACACCTGATGCTCGCCTTTAAAAATGAAATCTCCATGGATCTCATCACTTACAACGGTCACGCCGTACTGCACGCAGAGATCGCCGATCGCCGTCAGCTCCTCTTTCGTCCAGACTCTTCCGACCGGGTTGTGCGGATTGCAGAGGAAAAAGAGCTTTACGCTTTCGGTTTTCAGCTTCTCCTCAAAATCCTCCACATCCATGTGATAGCGGTTATCATCGCCGAGCACCAGCGTGCTGCTGACAACTTTTCTGCCGTTATCCGCAATGACTTCCGAAAATGGATAATAAACCGGTGACTGGATCAGCACGGCATCCCCGGGCCCGGTGTAAGCTTTGACTGCCATCGCAAGTGCAAACACAACGCCTGGCGTTTTGATCAGCCATTCTTCTTTCGGCTCCCAGTTGTGATGGCGTTTCATCCATCCCGCAACTGCCTCAAAATACGGAGTCTGCGCATCGCTGTAGCCGTAAATGCCCATTTTCGCACGCTCTACCAGCGCATCCTCGATGTAGGAGGATGTCTCAAAGTCCATGTCCGCCACCCACAGCGGCAGCACATCGGATGGCATGCCGCGTTTTACTGCAAAGTCATATTTTAAACAGTCTGTATTTTTTCGGTTGATGATTCTGTCAAAATCAAGATTTCTTTCCGCCATTTTTCTCTTCCTCGATTTCTGCAAAGACCTTCGTAAGCTCGCCGATCAGGTCCTCGATATTTTCAATTCCGACGGAAAAACGAAGGGTGCTCTCCGTAATTCCGTTCCGCTCACGGATTTCCTTCGGCACATCGGCATGTGTCTGCGTCGTCGGATACGTAACGAGTGTCTCCACGCCGCCGAGGCTCTCTGCGAAACGGATCATTCTTACCTTTTCCAGAATGGCAAGGGCAAACTCTTTGCTCTCGAGCTGGATTGTCAGCATGGCACCGAAGCCTCTTGCCTGTTTTTTCATAATCTCATAGCCCGGGTGATCCGGCAGTCCCGGATAAATCACTCTTGTGACTGCTTTCTGTTGCTGCAGCCATGCGGCAATCTGTTCTGCATTCTCCTGGGAGCGTTCCATGCGGATGCCAAGCGTCTTCATGCCGCGCAGTACCAGCCAGCAGTCAAACGGAGCAAGGCCTGCACCTGTTGTCTTGATCAGGAAACGCAGTTTTTCCTGAATATCTTCGCGGTTCGTCACGATAAAGCCTGCCAGTGTATCGTTGTGGCCACTCAGGTATTTCGTGCCGCTGTGAATCACAACGTCCGCACCGAGATCGAGCGGATTCTGAAAATACGGGGACATAAAGGTGTTGTCCACAATCAGAATCAGGTTGTGGCGTTTTGCGATATCTGCCATCTTTCTGATATCGGTTACGTTCATCATCGGGTTCGTCGGGGTCTCGATGTAGATGGCTTTTGTATTTTCTTTCACATAGCTTTCCACGTCATCACGGCAGCAGTCGATGCCGGAAAATTCGACGCCGTTTTTCTCATTCACATGGTGGAACAGACGAATGCTTCCGCCGTACAAATCGGAATCCGCAATGATGTGGTCTCCCGGGCGGAACAGCTCCATCAGAAGTGAGATCGCTGCCATGCCAGAGCTTAATGCAAACGCATCAATTCCGTTTTCCAGTGCAGCCACCATCTTCTCCAGATGCTCTCTGGTCGGATTCTGCAGTCTGCTGTAATCAAATCCGGTGCTCTGTCCTACGCCCGGATGCGCATACGTTGCGGTCTGATAAATCGGGTAGCTGAGTGCGCCGTAGTGGCTACACTGTCCTTCGTCTTCTTCTAAATGGATACATTTTGTGTCAATTCCTCTTGCCATATGAATAATCTCCTGTTATTTCGTAATTTTTCTTTCTATACTAATCTGATAGGTTTTATAACGTAACCTATCATAACAGAAAATGCGGCGTTTGTATATTCCCTTTTTTCTTTGACTTGTTATAAGTTTTTCCTATAACTATCGTAAAAAAACGCCGCCAGAAGATTTTTTCTCCCGGCGGCCGCCTCTTGCATCCATATTTTAAATAAGTTCCGCACAGATCGGATAATGATCAGAAAGGCACACACCGTCCTTCTGCTCCGTCCATTTTTCCACCTTCCGGCATTCCCAGTCCCCTTTGAGAATGATGTAGTCAATCGAGCACTGCGGATCGTTCGGATCATCGCGATGATAGTTGTGGAAGGTAATGCCGATTCCTTCCGTCGCATTCACAAGACCTGCAGTTTCCCTCAGCGGTTTCATCTCTTCGCTGTCCGGCTCGGCATTGAAGTCGCCGCTAAGAATCACCGGCACATCGGCAAATGCTTTCTCTGCTCTCAGATGTTCGAGAATCTGCTCCAGGCCAAGCTTTCTCGCCCCGGCGCACTCGTGATCCAGATGGGTGTTGATGACGCGGAACACTTTTCCGGTCTCCATATCCTCAAATACCACATCCGTCGCAGTACGCGGGCACATACTCTGTACCGGATAGCGGGATCCCGGCACGTACGGTGTCGGTGACAGCCAGAAGGTTTCCAGGCTCACACTCTGAAAACGTTCTTTCCGATAGGCAATGATCATTGCCTCACCGGTCAGATCCTTTTCTCTTCCACATCCGGCAATGTAATATTCCGTCAGATTTTCCTTCAGCCAGGCAGCCACATGCGGCAGTACCTCCTGAAAACCGATGATATCCGGCTTTTCCTGTCTGATTTTTTCCAGAATCAGCGGTCTGCGGTAGATAAAATTATTGGCTCCATCCTGGCCAAAATCACAGCGAATATTAAATGTTACAAATTTCATGGTAAAACCCTCCTTTTATTTGTTTTTCTAACCCTTATTTTTGCTGGAAAGCGCTGTGCTTTCTCTTCTTTTTCTTCGTATTCACACGGCGCAGACACGCATAGCGCAGCTTCAGCCGCATTTTCCAGCTGCAGCCCGGTACCGGCTCCATCAGCTTTTCCAGAAAATGGTTCAGCGTACGTTCCTCATAAGGAGACAGCAGAATCTCACCGTAGATATGTTTCTCGATTAGATGGCAGACACGCGTATATTCGCCTGGCTCGATCGCCGGAAATCTGCGGGCGAGTTCTGCATCGGTTGCTGCTGTTTCTTTGCCGCCTGTCCAAGGCAGATGATCCGCGCCGCCTCCGCCGCAATCACAAGCAGCGTCAGCAGAATCAGAAGCACGCCAAGCAGCCCGAGAAGAAACAGCGAAACACTGCGCAGTACCGGAAGAACGGCTTCGCCTGCCTTGCTCTTTCGGTTTTCCACACCGGTAATCTGCTCCGCCGACAGCGAATTGTTCTCCAGCACCACATTCTTCTGGACAGAATCTGGACTTCCGACCATTCTCTGAAGAGATGCAACATTATACAGGAACCGTTTGTTTTTTAGGTATTTTCTTTCACTTGTTTTTCTGTTGCTCCTTCCTCCATTTTTTGCTCTGCCTTAACTTCTAAAGACCATCCCAGAAAAACGCAAGTATTTTTAGTACTCCAGATACGCCCCTTTCATCGGGCTTGCTGCGTGGAGGCTGAAAAGACGGAGTACGCCTTTTTTGTATTTCGGCTCGCGCGGTTTCCAGTTTTGGCGGCGTTCTTTTAAGATCGCATCGATTTCTTCCATGGACTTGCGCTCACCGGCGATTCCGATGATGTTAAGTTTTCGTTCCTTCACATCAATCTCAATCAAATCCCCTTCCTCGACGAGTGCGATCGGGCCGCCGTCTACAGCTTCGGGACTGCAGTGGCCGATGACCGGGCCGGTGGAGGCGCCGGAGAAACGGCCGTCGGTGATAAGCGCGATGCTCTTTCCAAGCTCTTTGTCGCTGCTGATTGCCTCGGAAGTATAGAACATCTCCGGCATACCGCTGCCTTTCGGGCCTTCGTAGCGGATGAAGACGGCGTCGCCTTTCTGAACCTTATGTTTCAGCACGGCATCGAGGCACTCCTCCTCGCTGTCGAACGGTCGGGCACGGAGGACGGCGTGGAACATTTCTTTCGGGCAGGCCGTGTGCTTGATGACGGCTCCCTCCGGCGCAAGGTTTCCGCGCAGAACAGCGATGCTGCCGTCCGTTCCGATCGCCTTGTCATACGGGCGGATAATATCTTCTTTTGTAATCGAAGTTCCATACCGCTCATTAAATTTTGCGAGCCATCCGCTGCACTTCTCATAAAATCCATTTTCACGAAGCTCCGCCAGATTTTCACCCAGTGTCTTTCCGGTCACTGTCATCACATCGAGATGCAGATGATTTTTGATTTCTTCCATAATTGCCGGAACGCCGCCCGCATAATAGAAGCACTCTGCCGGCCATCTTCCCGCCGGGCGGACATCGAGCAGATACCGCGCGTTGCGGTGCAGACGATCGAATGTGTCGCCGGTGATCTCGATGCCGAACTCATGCGCAATGGCCGGGATGTGCAGCAGGCAGTTTGTGCTTCCCGAAATTGCCGCGTGGACAAGAATCGCATTCTCAAAACTCTCTTTCGTCACAAAATCGCTTGGCCGCATATGCTCCATCTGTGCCAGTTTTACCGCCTGGCTGCCTGCCTCCTGTGCATATGCCAGAAGATCCGGGCTTGTCGCCGGCATCAGAGCGCTTCCAGGCAGGGCAAGGCCA
>ENA-OOXY01002397-OOXY01002397.1-human-gut-metagenome-genome-assembly--contig:-NODE-2397-length-10031-cov-8.173316_pt1 | contig 10031 bp, 8 predicted proteins | sample MGYA00241593_ERZ501355 | MGnify/ENA primary metagenome ERZ501355 (study PRJEB25962, sample SAMEA2042739) | human gut metagenome | biome: human gut; feature: human-associated habitat; material: faeces... | reverse complement strand
CCACCGGCTCGGCGACCCACTCCTGCTTGGTACCGAACGAGCCACCCATGGTGGATTTGACAACGCGGACGTTTCCGTACGGGAGCGAGAAAATGTCGGCGATCACGGTGCGGACACCGTGTACGGTCTGGTTGGGGCTGTAAATGGTGAGCTGCTTGCTGGCGGGATCATAGTCCGCCGTGCAGACGTGCGGCTCCATGGTCACATGGTTGACGCGGGAGAGATGCATCTGCGTTTCGACAGAGATAAACTCTCCGGCGGGCAGCTTACCCTCCTCGACGCATATCTCCTCGCTGGTGTTGCCTTCTTCGTGGATGGTTCCTGCGATGCCGGAAAGGGTCTCCTGTGCGGTGAATGCCGCGGGGTAGACCTCGTAGTCGACCTTTACGCGCCGGGCAGCCTTGCGGGCGCTTTCAAGGGAATCGGCGAGGACGCAGCCAATCCGATCGCCGACAAGGCGGACGCGGCGGTTGAAGACGTATTCCTGATCGGCGGTATTTTGCCCTTTTAAGGAGCGGTAGCGGCAATAGGGCTTGCCGTGATCTTCAAGGCAGGTGAGGCTGCCGAGGTAGCCCTCTACCTTTTCCGCTTCCGAAAGATCCATGGAGCGCACATAGCCGTTTGCGACCGTGCTGGTAATCAGCGCAGCATAGACCATGCCCTTGAGGCGCATGTCGCCCGCATAGTTGGCCTGTCCGCGGGCTTTTCCCTCAGCGTCGTGGATCGGACGAGAGGTGCCGATAATGTTCATATCAGCTCACCTCTCTTCGGAGGACGGAAGGAGCGGCAGGCAGTCGCCGCCGCGTTTGAGGATCCCGATCACGCCGTCCGGCTTTTCATCAAGAGCGGCATCAACAGCCGCTTGGAGCGAGGAAAAACCGCGATAGCCCATAGTGCTGATCTCGCCGTCTGTCAGCCCTTGACTGTAAATGAAGATCTGGGCGCGCTCGCGTACGGTGACAGCGCCGATGGCGATGGAGGCGGATACAAGATCACCGGGCTCCTTACTTGACCAGAGCTGGCGCAGGCGGGCTTTGGCGTCCTCACTGCTCATCCCGAGCCAGGAGAGAAGATCATCATGGTTGTGGGCGAGACCCTCGAGGCAGGGGGCGGCGAGGATGATGATGCCACCCTTCTTGACGGCGAAGTATCCCGAGATCAGTGCCTTTTCGCACTGCCAGTAGTCGATATCATAGGGATAGGAGCAGCTGATGAGGATATCCGCCTGACAGGGGAGCGGGACGCCGAAGGCTTTCTTCGCGCTTTGTGCGCCGGCGCGGTGCGCCTGCACAAAGTCGCCGGTCACCAGGTCGACAACGCGGTTTTCCGCGTCGAGCACCACATTGATGATAAAGTCGAGGCCCACGCGGCGCGCGACCTGCTCAAGCCCGTCGCGGCACTGGTTTTCCATCTGGCCGAGCGGAAGATAACCCATCAGCGCCGCGGAAATATGCGTGGCAGAGACCGTCTCCTTGCCGCAGCAGCCGGGATCAAGGATCTTGGCGCCGCCGGAGTACCCGGCGTTGGGATGCGGGATGATGTTGCCAAGGCCGATAAGAAGATCAGCCTCCACCGCAGTCCGGTTCACGTTGACCGGGATCTCGATACCGCTGACGGAGACGCTCTCGAGCGTGACGAGGGAGGAAGCATCGCGATAGTCATGCTGACTGATTTTTAAATGCTCCATGGCAAAAGGACCGAGCTTTTCCCAAAGCTCATCCTCGGTCATGACGCGGTGTGTGCCGGGGGCGATGAGAATTTCAATTTGGGAGAGCGCACAGCCGTGCGCGCAGAGATAATCGCACAAGATGGGCAGGATCTCCTTGACCGGCGTGTGACGGGTGTTGTCCTCGACCAGAAGAACGATGTGCTGCTTCGGAGAGAGCAACGAGCACAGCGGCGCACCGGCAGTGGGTGCATCCAGCTTTTGCACGAGGCGCTCTTTCCAATCGTGCATGGGCTCGAGCGCGGGGAGGTCCGCTTCGAAGACCACGCGATGCTCAGGCAACTCCAGCGGCAGCAGCGAATGGGAATAGGGAATGTAATATGTTTTCAAGTTCATAGCAACCTCTTATAAAAAAAGACGGGAGGACCGGCTTGCAGCCGGCCTCCCGTCGATCCTGCGTCAGGTAAACAGGTGAACAATGCCATCGGTCAGGCCGCTCCAGGCCATCGTAAAGATGGCGGCAATGAGCATGGAGAGCATCAGAGGAACCGCTTTTTTAGCGATCTTCATCAGCGGCTCATGGCTGATCTGGCTTGCGACGAACAGGTTGATGCCATACGGCGGGGTGATAAAACCGATGGCGAGCAGCATCGTCATCACGACGCCGAACTGCACGGTGGAAAGACCGCATTCCAGAACGGTGGGCAGCAGCATGGGGGCGAGGATGATGGTGGCAGAGATGTTATCCATGAAGCAGCCGACGATCAAAAGGAGAATGGTGATGAGGCCGAGGATAACGATGGGACTGTCGGAAACGCTCGTGAGCATCGTGCACAGACGGCTGGGGATCTGCTTGAGGGTCAGAACGCGGCCAAGGGAGGTCGTGATGCCGACCATGAACAGCGTGGAGCCGCTGATGAGCACGGCGTCGATCATGGACTGGACGATATCCTTCCACTTCAGCTCATGATAGACCAGTGTGCCGACGATGAAGGAGTAGACAACGCCGACGACGGCGGCCTCGGTGGGGGAGCAGATACCGGCATAGATGCTGCCGAGAATGATAACGGGGGAGAGCAGCGCCAGGAAGGACTCCTTGAACGCGACCCAGACTTCACGCGCGGTGGCCTTGGTGGCATTGCCGTGCCAGCCGTGCTTCTTGGCCTGATAATAGCTGACAAGCATCAGCAGAACGCCGATCAGAATGCCGGGGACAACACCGGCGATAAAGAGGTCGCTTACAGAGCAGCCAACGGCGACAGCGTACAGACCGGCTATAATTTGTCAAGCCGAAATCTCATTTGGGATGCAGGGCGTGTAGGCCTTGTTGTCTCTCATAACGGCGTAAATGATGGAGACCATCTTCCTGCAGGCGTGGCCCACGGACGCCATGTAGGGCTTCCCTTCATCCCGTTTTTTCTGAAAATAAAGCTTCAGCGCCGGATCGTGAAGTACTGCGGATGAAGCCGCCAGCCAAATGGCGTGCCGCAAATACGGCGACCCTCGTTTGGACATACGGTTTCTGACGCCGTTGTATTCGCCAGACTGCCGCATGGTTGGATCGATCCCCGCGTAGGCGGCAAGCTTTGCTGCGGAGGAAAAACGGCTGATGTCTCCGATTTCGCTGAGGATGTACGCGCCAAGGGTCGGGCCGATGCCGGTGATGGTAGTGATCGGCGTGTCCAAAGTCTCCATGATCTCGGCAATCTTGCGATCCATTTCCCTGACCTGTTGTTTTAAGAAATCGAGGTGCTTTGCGTAAAGTCGGATCATCGTGCTGAAAACATCGCCGGCCATGGCGAAGCCAAAGGAATTGCGCGCAAGCTCCTGAAGCTCCCGGGCTTTTGCCATGCGGAAGCGCTTGTGGCTGGAGACTTCGATGAGATGGCAGAGCTCCTCGAGAGGCATCTCGGATAATTCCTTTGGCGTAGGACAGGTTTGCAAAATTGCCATGGAAGTATCGCCAAACAGATTGGTAAAAGCTGTTTCGTATTCAGGAAAGACCTGATCCAGCAGGGCAACGACCTTTCGCTTAACATCTGCCTGCATGGAAACGATGGCGTGCCGTCCACGGCACAGCTCTCTCAGTTCATAAATGTTTTCCGGGTGCAGGGTAGACTCGGAGAAGTGTCCGAAACGGATCACCTCCGCGATGAGCAGGGCGTCCCGCGGATCTGTTTTGGCCTGACGGATGTAGAAGCTGCGGATGGAGTTGGTCTGCACCGGGTTGATGACCTGAACACGGAAGCCCTCCTTCTGAAGTCTGGTAAAAAGAGCGAGCCAGTAGTGTCCGGTGGCCTCCATTGCAAAGGAAACCTCGTCAAGCGGCAGTTTGGCCTTGGTGAGCATGGCCAGCAGCCGATTGTACCCGGAGCAGTTGTTGGTGAAGGAAAACGGCTTGATGATGACGGTGCCCTCGCCGTCAATCACCGCTGCCTCGTGCTTCCTCTTGGCGATGTCGATCCCAACGATGTACATAGTGTAGGCTCCTCTCATGTTCAAATTACGGACATTCCTCGTGCTGCTGAAGGTCACAACCTGTTGCGAGATTAGAAGAAAGCGATCCATCGCCCCGACATCCGGCTCATAAGTGACATCCCACAGGGCAGAGGTTCCAGTCTGTGCGCAGTAGACTTGGCTACAAAGATAGAAGCAGGAAATTCTCTGTCCGCATGAGGATATTATATCATCGCTCCCTCAAGGGGCGTTGATACCGGTTTTGAAGGTGTTTTGTGGGGAGATATCCCCGTTCGAAAATATAACAAAGATAAAGGCTGGACAGTATATGGCACTTGATAAGGTAGGGAGTATCTGTCGAGCCATGAACTGTACCCCCAATGATATATTGGAATTTACAGAGAACCCACAGAAAGATGCATGATATTTTCTGAGAGGAAAGTGAGAATGGTGAAAAACAGACGTGCGAACGCAGTTTTATTTGGCTTTGATTTTCAAAGAAATGCCGCTATTATTCTTATGCTGGAAAGAATCAAGGAATTGCGTTCTGTGCGTCTTGAGGGTAACGAGGAAGATATTGAACTTACTTTAGAGAATGGTAAAAAAATTCTTGCCCAAGCAAAAGCGGTTGAAAAGAGCAGTTCTGACTTTTCTCATGTGCGTGAAAATCTAAAAAAAGCATTGATATCCCTTTCGGAAGGCGCACAAAGGGTGGATGCTCAGGAATTGATTTTCATAACCAATTCTCCAAATCCTTTCAATGATGAAGCCTCGAGGAGCGTTTTCGGGGGCCTGCCTACGCATAGATCTTTTTCAAGTCTACCACCATCAGCTCAGGTGACAGTACAAAAATATCTGGGGAATATAGAACATCCGCTTGATTCAGAAAAATTTACGGTACAAGTATTTCCATTCGAAACCGATAATGAAGCGGAACGTTATAAAGCTGTAACACAAGCGATGAATAATTTTATTGGTAGCCTCAATGTGAATGTGTCGTACGGGCTGGGTAAATGGCTACTGCAAGTGTGGCACGATGAGATTTTTATCAATGGAGCCAAAAAGGATGCATCCATTCAGTTGAGAAAAAAGGACATAATATGGCCCATACTGGTGTATGAAACAGACATTAATCGTTGTGATGACGACTTTTTAAATCAATTTGACATCGGTGTTTATGACGAAGTTGTTCATCTTTACAGCAGTATTATTGATTCCTGTTGTGAACGTATCGAATTTTTCACAAAGATTCTGTATGACTACACACAATTTTCCAGCTCAAAAAAGCAGATGGAAAAATGCCAAGAGTTTATTGATAGTAGCTGGGAGAATTACAAATCAGAATTTACTTCTGGTGGCATTGATGAAGAAACATTGGAAGCGCTTACAAAGATCATTCTGTACAATGTGATTCGTAGAAGAATTACCATCGATAAGATTAGGCGTGGGGTGTGTCTATGATTTTCCAATCCATTCGAATAAAAGAGGGACTTGCAGAACGTAGTTTCTGTTTTACAAAGGGTGCAAATCTTATTTTCAGCCATGAAAACAGTAAGGGAAAAACAACCTTGCTGCGGTTCATGTTGTACTCTCTGGGATATAACATTCCCAATACGAGAAAGATTAAATTCGATCGATGTGAGGTTGTTTCGCAGATTCTGGCGGACTCTGTCGGCGAATTAATATTATCTCGTTATTCCAACGACTTTATCGAAGCTACAGTTAGTGGAGAAAAAAGAACATACATACTGCCTGACCAATTATATGATTTGCATAAAATAATCTTTGGAACTGAGAATGTTGATGTGCTGAATAATATCTTGGGGGCATTCTACGCTGACCAAGAAAAAGGTTGGACACTTCTTAATCGAGGCACTGCCATCGGGAGTATTAGATTTAACATCGAGGAATTGGTACGCGGCCTTTCCGGCTGTGATTGCAGTGATTTGATCCGTAGAGAAGCACAACTCTCTAAGGAGGTTTCCAAATACCGCCAAATGGCCAGTGTTGCAAAATACCGCGAGGAAATTGTGGCAGAAAGCGGTTCCTTGGTAGCTGATTCCTATTCAGTGGAATCTGATGCTGTCATGGCCCAATTGCTGATACAGCAAAAAGCGCTCCAGAGCGAATTGAGAAGAATCGACAAAAGTCTCTCAGATAACAAGCGTGTACGTCAGTATGTTGCTGAAATGAAATTAATAGTTCAGCTACCGGACGGGACAATATTTCCTATAACAGCAGAAAGCATCGTTGGCTTGACGGATACAATAGATTTTTTGATTTCTAAACGCAAAATTGTATCTGCTGAGCTGCGTTCGGTCATGCATCAATTGGAAAATACTCGGAAGGAACAGGAAAGTGAAGCAGAACAGTTGGCTTTTTTTCAGTCAGAAAGCATGATTGATATTTTTGACAGACGAATTGCTGCTGTCCCCATTGATGCAGTTGCTATCGATAAAGAGATAAAACACCTGGAAAAAATGCTGAAATCCGTTCGTCAGGAAATATCTCGAAAAACCAAGTCAGATACCGGTGTAATAATGTCCCTCTACGAAAATATGGTGAAGTACGCTACAGAGCTTGGCGTAGGAAACAGCGAGTCTATTGCTTCATCATATTTGTTTACCTCTAACCTAAAGGAATTATCGGGTGCAGTGCTACATAAAACAGTTTTTGCCTTCCGGTTAGCGTATATCATTGAAATAGAAAAACATCTGGGGATTAAACTGCCAATTATTCTTGATTCGCCCAGCGGAAAGGAAGTGGATCAAGCTAATATACAACTGATGATAAATATACTAAAAAGGGATTTTTCTGATAACCAGATTATCATTGCATCTATTTTTCAATACGATTTCAAATCCTTAAATGTAATAGAAATTAAAAATCGATTGATTGAGAATTAATTTTAACAGTGTAAAGAGGATTCAACCTGCCGCTCTATGCGGCAGACTCTCTCTTGTGGACGTAAATATGAAATTGAAACTATTATCTGAAGAAAGAGACGGGCCTATCCTTCGTTGCCTGTATGCCTGTCCATGTGGACAAGGTACTGTCGAAGAAGAACAAGATTATACCGAAGGTCACCGGGACTGTTGGGCATCACTTAAATGTAGTATCTGTCGCAATAATTATAAGGTTATATTTAGTGATAGCGGACTGAGTTGGGACATTGTGAAAAATGACTCTGTGCAAATTGAAAACACCAAAGAAATCATACAGAACAGGAGTGTTTATATGCCATATTCGTATGTTATAAACTCAAATCACACTGTATCATTAGGGAATACTGTGATTATCAGCAACGATGATGTGGTGGCTGCAATTAACTTTTGTAATCACGCATTACGCACTCTGGATGAACAAACTAAACAATTTGACATTAACATCTTTGAAGCCATGGGCATGCGTAACTTGAGTGGTATTGTCGGGGAGTATTTTGCAAAAAGCATCCAGAGATTCTCACATGATTCGCTTCATTCAAATTTACATCAGGATGGCTACCCCGATTTGTTACTCACCCATACACAAGAGCAAAAAAATTATTTTTCAACATTGTACACAGTTGTAAATGGTAAGAAGTATCCAAGAGATAAGTCTCTGTTTAGTCCTTATCTATATGGAGGTTTGGAGGTAAAAGCGACCTGTGGAAGTACGCCGCCCGCATCAAGGGTACCAAAACCGTTGATTGGGGAACAGCGCATAGCTTTAGTTAATTCCTTTGACTGGAAGGCCCATCATAGAGAAACAAACAATCTTCTGGGTATCTTCTGGGATTTTCTTAATGAAGTTCCGACCATCGTTGCCTGTTTTTATAGAAATGATTTGGTGATAGATGATTGGGGACGCATCGTTCAGCCTACTGACGGCGGTGGTCGTACTACCAGTGTTTCCATTATGGCGAAAACTGGTATAAAGAAAATGTGTGATGGGTGGATTGCAGTTATTGATCGGCCGGAGTACATAGACGCGTTTTCTCGCTCAAAGTGGATTGGCTATAGTGTAAAATAAATAGATGCCGCCTGTTGTAAACAAAATTCAACAGGCGGCATTCGTTATGATATTGAAAGAATTTTCTGGACAACTTTGTCTATCATTAGCGGAGGAACGCTTTCGCCAATTGTATCTCGAATCAATCCGTCGCGAACCATTTTTCCATCCACAACAAATGAGTACGGATAGTTTGTAATTGACTGCAAAATAAGCGCCTCATAAATTGATAGAACCCTGTGCTGGGAGGGGTGTAACTTATTATCCGAACACGCAAATTGGAAGTTCTGAGTTAGAGTGCTCGCAGGTTCATCCCAACGCATACGCTTATAGGCGCTCACAAAGCCTTTCATTAATCTCAATGTGCCATCTTTATCCTCTACATATGGTCTTGGCAGCAGAGCACCACATTTTTCACAGTACAAGGGAGTATCATTGCAGGCTTGATTGATTCCGCTAATTTTTTTAGCACCATGCCTTTGGTTGCCTTGGTAGCCACAATTCGGATTCACGCATTGATTATTAAAAGCGGTCTCTCCCTCTGGTGTATTTAACACCCAAGTATACTTTTTGTCATCAAGCGGAGGGACTTTGTGAAGAGGGTTAAAATCTGGAAGTGAATTTCGGCCTTTTCTTCCATCGATAGGGGGAACAGACGCAATTGCATCGCGAACAGTAACCCACGGTTGTAAAAATAATGTCGCTTCTCTGCCGTGTGTCGGAGCCGGGATGAATGAATGATGTGCAGAAAAATACTCTTTGCCTTTTTTTGTGCGAGACAAGATGGTAATCAATCTTTTGCGGTTCTGTGGAACACCGTAGTCAGCAACATCAACAACCTCTGCTTTACCAACATAGTTATCCCCCAAGCGAGAAAAAATGTAATCTATAATGTTTACAAGGTTTCCTTCCTCATTATAAATCAAGGTGTTCTGCATATTAGGTACATTTTCAAAGATAACCCATTGAGGCTGTAGTGCGGCAACAATATCCAATGTGGGAAGAATCAAACGATTTCTCTCATCAAATTTAGGTCGCAATCCTTTTCGGTAGTCATTAAGCATTTTCCCCATTCCGTTTGAAGACATCCCTTGGCAAGGCGGAGTGGCCAATATCAAAAAAGGAGATTCCGAATAATTTGCTCGATAAAAGTTTATAATATCCTCTTTCAGCTCCCAGATATCTCCTGAAAACATCTTGCAATCTGGATAATTTGCTTGAAATAATCTTGCGCGTTCTGGTAGTAATTCGTTTGCGATAATCGTTCGAACCCCGTTCGCCTGTAATCCCAAATCACCAATTCCTGATGAGCAAAATAAACTTATCGCATTTTTCATTACGGTTCCACCTCCTCATCTCTAATGAATTCCAAAATATCAGAAATATCACAACTAAGCGCCATGCAAATCTTGTTCAGTGTTGTAATATCTAATCGCTTAACATTATCGTTATACATATCGCCAATTGTATTTGGACGGACCCCGATTAACTGTGCCAGTTCTCGTCTGGACATACGTCTTTTCCCTAACTGTTCTGACAGTTTTATCTTAATCATAGAACACCTCTGTAACGAAAATCGTTATTCAATATCGAAAGTATATATACCATACTTTTTCGCAAATTGCAACGATGTTAAGAAAGTAGTTTTTGGGATGTGCTATTGCCAGTGTTTAATCGGTAATCTGCAGCTTGTTATCTCCAGGGTTTGAGCTGGCATGGTAGCTCTCCATGGAACTGAATCAATATGAAAAGAACGCTCGGTCTCTCGATGTACGGCGAAGAGATCGGGCGCTCTTTCTGCATCTGGAAAGGAAGATATAACATGAAGTCACAAAGCATTTACAGTCTGTCTGGCCCTATGCGGGTGCCGTCAAGATTTATGCGCAAAATTGTTTGCAGGCTCGGCTGAATGAAGTCA
>ENA-OOXY01002388-OOXY01002388.1-human-gut-metagenome-genome-assembly--contig:-NODE-2388-length-10051-cov-3.123749_pt1 | contig 10051 bp, 6 predicted proteins | sample MGYA00241593_ERZ501355 | MGnify/ENA primary metagenome ERZ501355 (study PRJEB25962, sample SAMEA2042739) | human gut metagenome | biome: human gut; feature: human-associated habitat; material: faeces... | reverse complement strand
ACCGCAACCCGACATTATCGAGCATTTTGGCAACGCAGATGCCGTGCCGCAGCCGTCGGAGCGGTGCTTAAGCCGTAAGGCGGGAATTGTGCGGTATTGCCTTAAATTTGTTTATCTTTACTGCTGGGCATCGTATAGTTCCTTGTAGATTCTACATGTATCCTATAGTCTATCATGTTCTCCATGATAAATCAATTTTCCATCGTCAAATACGCAATTTCTACACCTGCCCCGGAAAATTTTGCTGGAATGGGGCGCGGGCATTTTTTTGGGGGTGTTTTCCCCTGCCTGGCTGTAAGTTCAATCAACGAATCAAAGCGAATCCCGCAAAACAAAAAGTACCGTCCCCGCAGTGCTACTGCAGGTCCGGTACATCATCGTATATCCGTATGCTGATCTGCCTGCGCTGCGGCAGGCGGGATTTCGGGGGATTGCCATTACATTAAGCTGAACAGGTCAACCTGGCTGGTTTCCGGCAGATTTCCCAAAGCGCCGACTTCGTGCAATTTGTCGAATACCGACTGCGCCACGCCGGAGGCTTGCTGCAGTTCTTCCACCGAGATATATTCCTGCCCATGGATGGTAGCCTGTTCCAACGCCACAGCGGCAGCTTCGCCCAGGCCGCGGATGGCGGTAAAGGGCAGGCGCACTTTGCCGTCCTCCACCACATACTTGCTGGCATAGCTCTTGCCCAGCTCAATGGGCAGGAACTGGCAGCCGCGCTGCAGCATTTCATTGACCAGCTGCAGGCTGACAAGGGCATCATCGTCCTTAGCGGTACGCTCATCCTTGGGGATCTTTTCGTTATCCCGCAGGTGCTCCTTGGCCACGCGCACACCGCCAACAGCTGCTTCATAGTCGATATCCGCGCCGCGAACGGTAAAGTACACAGCATAGAAGATAGCCGGGTGGTACACCTTGAACCACATCAGGCGGATGGCCGCCATCAGGTAGGCAACAGCGTGAGCCTTGGGGAACATATACTTGATCTTGCGGCAGGATTCGATGTACCAATCCGGCACATCATGTTCCTTCATGGCTTCTTCCCAGCCGGGCTTAAAGCCGCCCTTGGCCACCTTGCCTTTACGCACGGCCTCCATAATGTCAAATGACATTTTGGGTTCCAGCCCCTTGCGCAGCAGGTAGAGCATGATGCTGTCACGGCAGCCGATCACCTCGGCAATGGTGCAGGTACCGGAGCGGATCAGTTCGTCCGCGTTGCCGGTCCACACATCCGTGCCGTGGGACAGGCCGGAGATTTGGATCAGCTCCGAGAAGTTTTTCGGCTTTGCATCCAGCAGCATGCCGCGCACAAAGTTGGTGCCCATTTCCGGGATGCCGAAGGTACCGGTCTGGCTGCCGATTTGCTCCGGGGTAACGCCCAGTGCTTCGGTGGAGGTCAGCAGGCTGTAGACCTTGGGATCGTTCATCGGCACGCTGTCAATGGGGATGCCGGAATACTCTTCAAAGAACTTATAGAAAGTCGGAACATCATGACCCAGCTCGTCCAGCTTGAGCAGCGTATCATGCAGGTACTTAAATTCAAAGTGGGTGGTCAGCAGGCCGCCCTTCACATCGTCCGCCGGGTGCTGAATGGCACAGAAATCATAAATATCAAAGGTGGAAGGCACAACAACCATGCCGCCGGGGTGCTGGCCCGTGGTGCGCTTGACACCGGTGCAGCCCAGGCACAGGCGGTTTTCCTCAGCACGGTTCACGGTTTTGCCACGCTCTTCCAGATATTTTTTCACATAACCGTAAGCCGTTTTATCCTGCAGGCCGGATACAGTGCCCGCCTTGAACACATTCTCCTTGCCGAACAGCTCCTCCGTATAGCGATGAACGTTGGACTGGTACATGCCGGAGAAGTTCAGGTCGATATCCGGCTCCTTATCGCCGTAAAAGCCCAAGAAGGTTTCAAACGGGATATCGTGGCCGTCCATGATCATGGGTTCGCCGCAGACAGGGCATTTTTTATCCGGCAGGTCAAAGCCGTCCATCGTCACGCCATCATCAATCCACTCGCTGTGCTTGCACTTGGTGCACAGGTAGTGCGGCGGCATGGAGTTGACCTCCGAAATGCCGGAAAAGTGCGCCACAGCGCTGGAGCCGACAGAGCCACGGCTGCCCACCTGGTAGCCGCCTGCGTTGGAAAACGCCACCAGCTTGACCGCAATGACATACAAAACAGCGTAACCATGGCCGCAGATGGAATCCAGCTCTTTTTTCAGGCGCTTTTGCAGCACATCCGGCAGGGGGTTGCCGTAATCACGGCGGGCGTGCTGCCAGGTGCCGGAGCGCAGCTGATCCTCAGCACCCTCAATGGAAGGCGGGTAGGTTCCCTTGGGGATGGCGCGCAGATTGTTATCAATGGTAGCGGCAATCTTGTTGGGGTTGGTCACGCAGATTTCAAAGGCTTTTTCCTGCGGGAGATAGCTGAACTGCTCCAGCATATCCGGCGTGGTGCGGTAGAACAGCGGGGCCTGGTTGTCAGCATCCTTAAAGCCGTTGCCTGCCTGCAGGACCGCGCGGTAAATGCGGTCCTCCGGCTCCTGGAAGTGAACGTCACCGGTAGCAACCACGGGGATATGCAGTTCTTCGCCCAGCTGGATGATGGTGCGGTTGAAGTTCTTGATGGCTTCGATGGAATCCACCTGCCCATTGCGGACCATGAACTCGTTGTTGCCAAGAGGCTGCACTTCCAGATAGTCATAATACCGGGCAATGCGCAGCAGTTCATCATGGGCCTTGCCTGCCACTACGGCGCGGTACAGCTCGCCTGCTTCGCACGCAGGTGAAAGCAGCAGGCCCTCGCGGTATTGATTCAGCAGGCTGCGGGGCACGCGCGGCTTTTTGAAGAAATACTTGGTGTGCGCCGCACTGACAATGCGGTACAGGTTTTTGAGTCCTGTCTGGTTCTGCACCAGAATGATCAGGTGGTAATACTTCTTTTTCAGCACCTCTTTGTTGCCGCCAAGGCCGGTGTTGATAGCCTCCACGGTGGTCATGTCCTTCTCCTTCAAATCGGAGAGCATAACCTCAAAGATGCGGGCCAGCGCCATGGCGTCATCCACGGCGCGGTGGTGGTTAAAGGGCTGGATTTCCAGATGTTTGTTGATGGTATCCAGTTTATAGTTATGCAGGCCGGGGAACAACGCCTGCGCCATGGGCAGGGTGTCAATATAGGTGTTGGAAAAATCCACCCCCGCCTTATCCCCTGCTTTACGGATGAACAGCATATCAAAGCTGTTGGCGTTGTGGGCAACCAGGATGTTATCGCCGCAGAATTCCTTGAATTGGCGGATGGCCTCGGCCGGTGTGGGGGCATCGGCCACCATGCTGTCGTTGATGCCGGTCAGCTCCACCACCTTTTGCGGGATGGGTTTGCCGGGGTTGACGAAGGTACAGAAACTCTTATCTGGGTTGATCTTGCCGTTTTCCACGTACACGGCGCCGATCTCGGTCAAAGCTTCCACGTTGGAGTCCAGGCCGGTGGTCTCGGTATCAAACACCACAAAGGAGCCGGTGATGGGCATAGTTTTGGTGCCATACACAGCGGGGATCATATCGTCCACAAAGTAGGCTTCACACCCATAGATCAGCTTGAAGTTGGGGTCATCCTGGTGGATCTCGTCAGTGGCAAGCATGGCTTCCGGGTAGCCCTGGCACACGCCGTGGTCGGTAATGGCAATGGCGCGGTGGCCCATGCGGTGGGCCAGGCGCACGATCTTGCCGGAATCGCAGAAGCCGTCCATGCTGCTGGACTTGGTATGCAGATGCAGTTCCACGCGCTTTTGCCCCTCGGGGGCATCATCATGGCGGGGCATACGCTCCACCTGCAATACATCATAGGGCAGCAGGACATAGTCGTGCTCGTACTTATCGTAGGTATAGTTGCCGCGCACGATGAGGGTTGTGCCGGATTTGAGGCCCTCCCACTTAGACATATCCTCGTTTTCATCGCCGAGGACTTTGAGGTTGATGGAACCGTTATAGTCGGTGATGGAGGTAAAGTAGATTTTGCGGCGGTTGCCCTTTACCTCGGTAAAGAATACGTCGCCCCACACGGTCACCTTGCCGCCATCGCCCAGATCGTTCAGCGGGCGCAGGTCGGCAGGCTTGAAAGACTTGCCATAGAACACCTTAGCCGGCTTGGAGGTGAGCTCCAGCCCCTCAATGGTAAAGGGTGCCACTTCTTCTTTGGCCTTGAACTGCACGGCGGGCACCTTTTCTGCCACGCGGCGGTCAAGTTCGTCCGCATCCATCTGTTTGCCGACCAGCTCCATGCGCACAATGGGCAAAGCACCGGTGCGCTCCTGGATGAGTTCTGCCAGATGCTTAGGCAGCTCCACGCTTTCCAGAATCGGCAGACCCGCGTTGACCCGCACCACAAGACCGTCCTGAGCAAAAGCAACCGGCTGGGTTTTATCCAGAAAGCCGTTGACCGGCATTCCCTGCTGTTTGAGCTCTTCGATCATAGCCTTGACGGCTTCCGGCGTGATGGCGTTATAGTTGAAGTAGTTGCGCATGGTCAACTCATAACCAGCAAAAATCTGCTCCAATGACGCCAAAAGACGCCCGCACAGGGCAGAGTCCAGCGGCTCTGTGCTGCGCAGACAGATGATAACTTTGCGTGCGGAACGGAACAGTTCTACCCGCTCCACAAACACATTGCTGAAGCTGGCGGTAAACTGTTCATCGGCCGTGAACTGCGGCCAAACCTGGGTAACAAGTGGTTTTAACATAGCACCTCTTGAGAGTTACGGACGGCCTTTTTTGAAAAAAGGCCTGGCAAAAAACTTTAATATGATAAATTACAGTAATATTATAACAATATTATATTGGATTCAAAGGCAGCCCGGCAGCTGGCGTTAAGCTCCCCTGTTTTCGCAGGCTTTGTTAGCATCGCATAGAAGTGCAATGCTCTATTTACCGGGAAATATAAATCAGACTTTTTCTCAGCGTGTTGAAAAGCGTATTTTCCCTTGTAGAGGATAGGGGTGAACGCCACCGCAGAGGAATTCTGCCTTGCCGTGTGCTGCGAACGTTGCACATGATTTGTAGGGGACGATGCTTGCATCGTCTCGCAATGGTGGGCTTTGCCGCAGATTCCTCCACAGCAGGCTCCGCAAGGTGACGGGCGCATAACGTGCGCCCCTATGGTTACTATGGGGTAAACAGCGCAGTTTTCCCATGCGGTGCCGTGCCGCTTTCACGCAACATTTTCATCGCTTTGGCATCGGTTTTCGGAACTTGTTTTTATCTTTGCGGATGACATGCATCGCGGTGATAGTGGCCACCACGCCGGGCAGCAAAAAGGCAAAGGCATCCAGCACCAGGCAGGCGGCCAGCTTGATTGCGGCGTTGGGAGCACTTTTGCAGTACCAGACTTCCAGCATAATGCTGACCACAAAGCACACCAGCAGCACCGTGCCAATGCAAAGCAGCCCCCGCACAAACGGCGGGAGCTTGGCTTTAGCGGTCGGTTCTGCGTTTTTTGGGGTGTTCCGTACCATTACAGTTTATGGATTTCCTCAACGAACTGGCTGACGATATCGCCTTTCAGGGTGCGGATCTTCTCGCCATGCTCAAACAGCACAGCACAGTCCTTGCCGCCCGCAATGCCGATGTCCGCATCGCTGGCTTCGCCGGGGCCATTGACAATACAGCCCATAATGGCGATTTTTACCGGCTTTTTGAAGCCCTCTTCTTTCAGGCGGCGCTCCACCTCGTTGGCAATTTCGATCATGGGGTACTGGGTGCGGCCGCAGGTGGGGCAGCTGATGATCTCCGGCCCGGCCACGGCGTAGCCAACCGCACGCAGAATATCGTAACCGGCGTACACTTCATCCTCCGGGTCGCCGGTCAGAGAGACGCGCAGCGTATCGCCGATGCCTTCCAGCAACAGGCCGCCAATCCCCACGCCGGATTTGATCAAGCCCATGCGGTTGCCGCCGGCTTCGGTCACGCCCACATGCAGGGGGTAATCTGTCTGGGAGGCCAGCAGCCGGTAAGCGGCCATCATGCGCGGCACGTTGGAGGATTTTATGGAGATGACGATATTATTAAAGTCATGCTTTTCCAGCAGGCGCACATGGTACATGGCACTTTCCACCATGGCTTCCGGCACAGGGGCACCGTAACGGGCCAGGATATGCTTTTCCAGGCTGCCGCCGTTCACGCCAATGCGGATGGGGATGTTTTTGGCGTTGCAGGCATCCGCGACCGCTTTTACACGGTCATCATCACCGATGTTGCCGGGGTTGATGCGAATCTTATCGGCACCGGCATCGATGGCAGCAAGGGCGGCGCGATAGTCAAAGTGGATATCGGCCACAACGGGGATATCCACCGCCTCCTTAATGGCCGATACCACCGCGGCATCTGCCGGGGTGGGCACCGTGACGCGCACGATCTGGCAGCCCGCTTTTGCCACGCGTTTTGCCTGCTCCACGTTGCCCGCAATATCCTTAACGGGCACATTGAGCATGGTCTGCACTGCAATGGGGTTGGTGCCGCCAATGGTAATGTTGCCGATTTTGACCGTCCGTTTTAGCTGACGCATGGAAAAACGCCTCCTGTATGTTACTTCGCAAAGCCTACTGTTCCCCTTTTATCTGGGTTGCTGCAGCTTTCGTTTCAAATCAAAGAATATATTTTGCCACATCCTGCATCGTGGTCAGCACCACCAGCATTAAAAGCAGGATCATGCCTGCCGCGTTGATGGCTGTCTGGAAGCGCAGCGGCAGTTCCCGCCGGGTAATGCCTTCTGCGGCAAGGAACAGCAGCTTGCAGCCGTCCAGCCCGGGGATGGGCAGCAGGTTAAACACGCCAAGATTTACCGTGATGACAGCGGCCAGGCTGAGCACATCCCGCCAGCCATATTTGACGGCTTCGTTGACCGCATTGACTATACCGACCGGACCGGAAAGCTCATTGACGCCCACACGCCCGGTGAAAAGGTCCAGAAATCCGCGCAGGATGACCCGCGCATAATAGCAGAAATACCGTGCAGCCCCATGCACCACGCTGCGCGGCGTTTTTTCAATACCATACACCCGGAAATCCAGTACCATGGAGGTTGTGCCGTCCGCATTGGTAGTGGAATCAAACTGCACCTGGGGCAGTGTGACCAGCTTGCCGTCCCGCAGAACCGTGATGGTTGCGGTATCATTTTCGGTACGCTGCAGTTCGTACATGACATCTTCAGCCGTAAAGCAGAAATGCCTGTTGACCGACATGATCTCATCGTTCACCTGCAGGCCAGATGCCTGGCTTTTGGGGTTTTCACCCTGGAAGTCATAAATGATCTTGCTGGTCACAGCGCTGCCGCTGGCCACAAGTACCAGCAACAGGATAAAGCCCAGCACAAAATTCATCAGGGCACCGGCGGCAATCACAAAAAAGCGCTGCCAGGGGCTTGCTTCCACAAAGCTTTTGCCATCCACCGTCAGGGGAAACAAGGGAGCATGCGGATCATAGGTATGCACAGAAGCAGCGGCAGCATCCTGCTTTTTCGCAGGTTCTGCCCGCTCCTGCTCGTCCGGGTCCTCAGATTCTTCCGGGGTTTCACCGGCAAGGTTATTGTAACCGCCCAGCGGCAGCAGACGCACGGAATAACGGGTGCCGCCCCTGACGGTGCTCCACAGCGCCGGGCCGAACCCGATGGAAAATTCCTCCACATGGATGCCGCAGTGCCGGGCGGCAAAAAAATGCCCGGCCTCATGCACCAGCACCACCGTGCCAAATACCAAAACTGCCACAATCGCGGTCAGCAGAAAATTCATAAGCACCTCGCTTACAGGGAACTTTGACAGCCGGGCCGCCAAATGCCCGGCACAGAAGGATTACACATGGGCTTTTACATAATCGCGCGCCATGCGGTCGCAGTCATACACATCCTGCAGGGTATAATCCCCGCCAAAGCTGTCGCTGTCCACCATGCCTTCCACCAGGCGGCCAATATCCAAAAAGCCGATCTTATCCTGCAGGAACAGGCGCACAGCTTCCTCGTTGGCACCGTTTGCGGCGCAGGGGCCAAGGCCGCCCTTGCGGATCGCCTTTTTGGCGGCTGCCAGGCAGCGGAACGTTTCATCATCCGCCACATCAAAGCTCAGATGCTTGAGGGCAGCAAAATCCAGCTCCGGCACCGGGCTGGGCAGACGGTCCGGCCAGGTCAGGGCATACTGGATCGGAATGCGCATATCCGGCACGCCCAGCTGAGCGATAACAGAATGGTCGGCAAACTGCACAGCAGAGTGCACAATGCTTTCGCGCTGGACAACAATCTGAATCTTATCCTCCGGCAAGCCAAACAGCCAGACAGCCTCAATCAGCTCCAGACCTTTGTTCATCAGGGTGGCGGAATCGATCGTGATCTTAGCGCCCATATTCCAGTTGGGGTGCTTGAGGGCATCAGACTTGGTTTTGCCGCGCAGCTGCTCGGTCGTCATTCCAAAGAAAGGTCCGCCTGACGCGGTGAGCAGAATCTTTTCCAGCCGTTTGGCAGAATGCTGATCCTGCAGGCACTGGAAGATGGCGGAATGCTCGCTGTCCACCGGCAGCAGCTTGACGCCGTATTTCTTTACCGCGTCCGTTACCAGGTGGCCGCCGGTCACAAGGCTTTCCTTGTTGGCGAGGGCCAGATCATGTCCGCTTTCGATTGCAGCCAGAGAGGCCGGCAAACCGGCAATACCGACTACCGCGTTCAATACAACATCGGGGCCATCCATGGCAGCCAGAGTGCGCAGCCCCTCCGGGCCTTTCAGCAGTTTGGGTGCGTTGGCGGTACCGGCAAGGGCAGCATCCAGTTTCTCACAGGCGGCAGGGTCCACCACGGCCACATATTCCGGGTGGAACTCTTCGATCTGCTTTTGCAGGATCTCCACGCGGGAGTTCGCTGCAAGGCCAAAGATGCGGTAGCCGTGCATCCGGGCAACATCAAGGCTCTGGGTACCGATGGAACCGGTGGAGCCAAGCAGAGTAATGGTTTTTGGCATGTTGACATCCCCTTATGGAAAGGCACTGCCCCAAAAGTGCAGTGCCGGTTGTTGTTCTGGTTTTCGGGACCCGGCCTGTTGATACGGCGGCCCCCCTGTTTACGCTTTACTGGAACACATAAAAGAAGTAACGCACCACGATGGACACCAGCGGCGCGATAAACATCACGCTGTCAAACCGGTCCAAAATACCGCCGTGGCCGGGGAAAATGGTGCCGTAATCTTTGATACCCACCTGACGCTTGACGGCAGAGGCGAAGAGATCGCCCAAAATGCCCAGCACCGACGCCACGGCGCCCATGGCGGCAATGATGATATAGTGCCGTGCGGTGACAGCCACCGTCAGGCTGGCGAACCGGCCGGAAAGTGCGCTGTAAATAATGGTTGCCAGCAGCCCGATGACCACGCTGCCGATCACACCGCCGATAGCGCCTTCCACCGTTTTGTTGGGGCTTACCACCGGAGCCAGCTTGTGCTTGCCGAACGCGCGGCCCGCAAAGTAGGCGCAGGTATCGCCGCCCCAGGCAAAGCACAGGATCAGCAGGATGAAGTAGATGGCATCATAGCCGTACATATCCATCGGCAGGCAGCGCTTGAGATGGATGAGAGAGTAAAAGCAGAACAGAATCACACCGCTGAAGTAGATAAAGCCGCTCAGCTTGCCAAAATCCAGCGTTTTATCATGGGTGATGAGCACCACATTATAAAACAGCACCGTCAAAAAGCCCACAGCCAACAGCGCTGCGCGCGCCGCGCCGCTGGAGCTGAGCATGAGCAGCATGGTAAACGGCACCGCTGCCGCATACAGGTACCACTGCTTTTTGCCAAAGCCCATTGCGGTAAACACTTCATGAATGGCAAGCAGGCAGATAGCCGCCAGCGCCAGGTCAAACAGGATCGTGTCAAAGAAAGCCAGAACCACGGCAAGAACAGCCAGCCCGACTACGGCGGTAATGATGCGAGTTTTCATAAAAGATGGTTTCCTTTCAACAGCAGCTGCGGTGTGTTAAGGCAATACCGCATAATTCTAAGTGCCGATACGGCGAGCGAGG
>ENA-OOXY01002386-OOXY01002386.1-human-gut-metagenome-genome-assembly--contig:-NODE-2386-length-10059-cov-2.089264_pt1 | contig 10059 bp, 11 predicted proteins | sample MGYA00241593_ERZ501355 | MGnify/ENA primary metagenome ERZ501355 (study PRJEB25962, sample SAMEA2042739) | human gut metagenome | biome: human gut; feature: human-associated habitat; material: faeces... | reverse complement strand
GGGCAGGCAAGGCTGTGCAGAAGATAGGCGAGTGGAACGAGCAGCATCTGCATTTTGAAAAGGTGGGTGAGCCCGTTGAGATGAAGCAGGCCATGACACCCGAAGTAGAGGCAGAGTGCGAGCGGTTGGGCCGTGACATGGCTGCCAAGCTGCTGGCATAATACAGCGGAAAGGCTATTTGGGCAGAGTGAGCAGGGACATTCTGAATCATGTGGACGCACCCCGGTGCGTCCCTACAAGCTTCGTACCAACAAGCAACCGACGGCTATCAACAGTAGTGGCCGTGCCCCTAGCCGGCCAACATCCTTGTTCAGCAGGCTGCGGCAAGGGATGTTATTCGTTTGTTGTTGGGTGTTCGTTGGTGCGAGGCCGGCACAAGGCGCGGCCACTACAACTGCTGATAATGAATTTTTCTTCGCTTGCGGACGGCCACAAAAGGGTCTCACCCTGCATACAATGTATGTATGGTGCGCGTTGATTGCGTGGCCGGCTTGGGGGCACGGCCACTACGTGCTGATTATTGTAAATGAATGATTAATGATTATCCTATACATGGGCCGCTCCCTACAGTGGATGAAACCTTGAAGGCGGCCCCTTTTAATGGTTATATCACCAAGACTAGAGCCTGATTCCTATAGAACCATATATGATATTCATATTGGGTATGCCCGTGGTGTGTGAGTTCTCATGCCTGAAGCCCAGCGACATGGTAGGCGATAGGCCACCGCGCATCTTCCATTGTATGCCGGCATCATAGACGGTCTTCTTCCAGTCGCACCCGCCGATGGTCTGTGCCACGATGAACCGAGCATCTACTGAACCGCCGTCCGTGCTCTTCATGAATTTGTAAGCCAGTCCTCCACCCAGCGCATTACTGGAGAAATGCGTTTTGACATTGTCGTCATCATACAGTCCGATGGTACTCTCGTAATGCGCCAGGGCTTGCAGATTGGGCACAAACTCATAGCCCAGATTCTCGTTGATGCCTATTTCCTTGATGTTGTGATAGGCGTACGAGCCGGTCATGTTAATCTCCAGGGAGAATTTTCCCAGTGTAGTCTGGCTCTCCTGACCATGCATAGGCACGGCGAGTATGGCGAGAACTGCTATTGCTAATAATTTTTTTTTCATACTGAATGTTATTGGTTCTTATTAGAAATAATATATGTTTAGTATCAAGTAAATGATTTTGCGCTCCTGCTCACTCCATCTTGCCCACCAAATCCTTTATCTCATCGAGGTTGGAGGCTACCTTGATGCCGTCGGTCCACTCGCCCCGCACCATGCCTTGTGCCTTCATGGCGTTGAGCAATGCGATGAGCGGGTTCCAGAAGCCGTTGATGTTATAGAGTATGACGCACTTGTTGTGATAGCCTATGGTGCGGCTTGCAGCCACGGTGAACAGCTCATCGAGCGTGCCAATGCCGCCGGGCAGGGCTATGAACACGTCGGCCTGGGCCATCATCAGGTCCTTGCGGTCGCTCAGATTGTCGCATGGCACCTCTACATCTACCGACTCGGACACTCTTCCACCCTTCTCTATCAGTGAGGGAATAACCCCGATGGTCATGCCACCCGCGCCATGCACGGCGGTGCCCACACACTCCATGAGCCCCGAGTTGCAGCCTCCGAACACCAAGGTGTGGCCCTCTTGTGCCATCCACTCGCCCAACTGTTTGGCCATGTCAAAATATTGATGCGCAATCTTGTTGTTTGCTGAACAGAATATACCTATTTTCATAATGGGCAAAGGTAAGCATAAAATGCTAAAAAACAAAAAATAATGGCACTTTATGCTTGCAACTCGTTTATTTTCATTACCTTTGCAGCCCGATAAAGGAGGCGTACCATCTCGAGGGAATGATGCTGAAGGCATTAGGTGGGAATCGTTTGGTGGTTAGTCTCCTGCATTTTCAGGAAATTAAACATTAAACATTTTGAAGACATTTGAAGAGTTAGGCGTTTCTGAAAATATCAGAAAGGCCATTGAGGAAATGGGCTTTGAACATCCAATGCCCGTTCAAGAGGAAGTTATACCCTATTTACTGGGTAATCGTAATGACGTTATAGCGCTCGCGCAAACAGGTACCGGCAAGACGGCTGCCTTTGGCATACCCCTCTTGCAGCGCGTAGACACAACCAGCAAGGACACCCAGGCCATTGTGCTCAGCCCCACCAGGGAGCTGTGCCTGCAAATAGCCGATGATCTGAATGATTTTTCCAAGTACATACCCCACATGCACATCGCTGCCGTTTACGGCGGTACGTCTATCGAGGCGCAGATACGCACCCTCAGACATGGCGTGCAGATTATTGTGGCAACACCGGGAAGGCTCATCGACCTGATGAAGCGTGGCAAGGCAAAGCTCGATGCTGTGCATAATGTTGTGCTGGATGAGGCCGACGAGATGCTCAACATGGGCTTCCAAGAGAGCATTGAGGAAATATTGTCGGGCGTGCCCGAGGACCGCAACACATTGCTCTTCTCTGCCACAATGAGTAAAGACATAGAGAGAGTGGCCAAGGGCTATCTGCATGACTACAAGGAGATAGTTGTGGGAAGCCGCAATGAGGGTGCCGAAAACGTTAATCATATCTTCTATATGGTGAACGCCAAGGACAAGTATCTGGCCCTGAAACGCGTCGTTGACTATTATCCCAAGATATACGGAATCGTGTTCTGCCGTACCAAGAAGGAAACGCAGGAAGTGGCCGATAAGCTCATACACGACGGATATAACGCTGAGGCATTGCACGGCGACCTCTCGCAGGAGCAGAGAGACCTTACCATGCAGAAGTTCCGCAGCCATCTCACGCAGCTGCTCGTGGCTACCGACGTGGCTGCACGAGGACTTGACGTAGACGATCTGACACACGTCATCAACTACGGACTGCCCGATGACATAGAGAGCTATACGCACCGAAGCGGACGTACGGGCCGTGCGGGCAAAAGCGGAACATCTATCTCCATCATACACTCGCGCGAGAAGTTCAAGATTAAGCGCATAGAGAAGGAGATAGGCAAGGACTTTGTAGACGGCACATTGCCTACGCCCGAGGAGATATGCAAGAAACAGCTCTATAAGGTGATGGACGACATTATGAAGACTGACGTAGACGAGGAGCAGATAGCGCCTTACATGAAGGAGATAAACCGCCAGTTTGAGTATATGGACAAGGAGGATGTCATCAAGAAGATGGTGTCTGCCACCTTCGGCAGGTTCCTCGACTACTATAAAAATGCGCCCGTGATAGAGAAACCCGCGTCTTCGCGCAAGTCTGACAAGAAACAGGAGCGTGGCGGCAAAGACTCACGTGGCAGCCGAAGAGGCAGCCATAAGGCAGAGAAAGGCTATCAGAGGCTCTTCATCAACTTGGGTAAGGACGATGGCTTCTATCCCGGTGAAATCATGCAGTTTGTAAACCGCTATGTGAAGGGACGGCAAGAAGTGGGCCATATCGACCTGCTGAAGCGCCAAAGCTATATCGAAGTGCCCGAAGGTGACGCCCGTAAGGTGATGAAAGCCCTCGACGGTGCCGTATATAAGGGCCGTAAGGTGCGCTGCAACGATGCCGACAGCCGACTGGACTCGCGTGGCGCAGGAAGAAAGCGCAAGCAGGCTCAAGCTGACAATGGTGCACAGCCTTCTCAGCAACGCTTTAAGAAAGATGACTGGCGTGCGCTGATGAACGCCGGCAACCCTACGCTGAAAGGTGAGGAGCCCGACTTCAGTGAGGAGGGATGGGCAAGACGTAAGCCTAAAAAGTAATTTTAAATAAGGTAGAAGGGGCAGGCTGCATTTGCGGTCTGCCCTTTTTATGCTCAACATCCAGCCACCGAAGAGCGCCCCCTTCAGGGAATGTGTCTTGCTTGTTCGTTGCTGCACAAGGATGCAGACGGCCACAAGGGCGCACCCTGCAGTGGTTGCGGTGATGTTCGCAAGCGGAGGCACCCTTCGCCAAATCCCCCCTTATGTACTGTCACAGAGCGTTATTTGTTAGCCGGTTCGGTCTCTTCCTTTACCTTTTGCTGAGGCAACAGCAAGTTAAGGACAACACCAACCACGGCACTCAAGCCGATGCCTCCCAGTGTGAAGTTGCCATACGACAGCACGGCACCGCCAATGCCCAGCGTAAGCGTTACCGACACGATGATGGTGTTGCGCGTCTGCGACAAATCTACATGATGGTTGATGAGGTTTTGTATGCCCACATTGGCTATGCTGCCAAATAGCAACAACATGATGCCTCCGAGCACGGCAGAGGGTATTGACTGCAAGAATGCCGACAACTTGCCTATCACGGAGAATACAATAGACGTGAAAGCTGCAATGCGAATGACTTGTGGGTCAGTGACTTTTGTGATAGACATGGCACCCGTCACCTCGCTATAGGTGGTTACGGGAGGGCCTCCTAGAAAGCTGGCTGCCATACATGCCAGACCGTCGCCAAGCATGGTGCGGTGCAATCCGGGGTCAGACACAAAGTCTTTCTCAGCCACTGAGCTCACCACATATACATCACCGATGTGCTCAATGACCGGAGCCAGTGCAACGGGTATCATGTATACGAAGGGCTCCCACTCGAATTGGGGCAGGTGAAAATGGGCGATGGAGGGCAAACCATGAGGCCGAGAGCACACCGCTGAAGTCTATCTTGCCCATGCACAACGCAACGACATAGCCCACAATGAGGCCGCACACCACAGGCACCAGCTTGATGAGACCCTTGCAGAAGGTTAGCACAAGGATGGCCGTTATCAGCGACACGGCGGCCAATAGCCAGTTGGTCTTGGCCATATCCACGGCCGAACCCGACAGCGTGAGACCGATGAGAATGATGACTGGACCAATGACTACGGGCGGAAACAGACGGTTGATGACCTTCTGTCCCTGCCATTTGATGAGAGCGCTCATCACGAAATAAACCAGCGACACACCTAAGATGCCGGCCAGAGTACCCGGCATGCCCCACTGTTTGGAGGCTGCTATGATGGGTGCGATGAAGGCAAAGCTTGACCCTAAGAAGATGGGCACCTTGCCTTTTGTTACCAGATGGAAGATGAGGGTGCCCAAGCCCGCCGTAAACAAGGCCGTGGCAGGGTTGAGCCCTACAAGCAAAGGCACCAAGACGGTGGCACCGAATGCCACAAAAAGAAACTGCACTCCCACAATTCCTTTTCTGAAAGGTGTTAATCGAATGGAATCCATTATTGTGTTTTATAGGTTATATGCAATCCGAAAACCGCCTGCACAGTGGGCGGAGCAGGGTTGTCAGTCTTTCTTTGGCAGAAAGTCGGTCACATCCCGGCCAAAGGATTTCAGCTCCCTTACCAGCGTGCTGCTCACATGCTCCAGGCCCGGCTCGGCGAAAACAAGAATCGTTTCTATGCTTCCAAACTTGCGGTTGAAGTCGGCTTGCGTGCGCTCATACTCATAGTCCTTCACGTTGCGCACGCCCCTGATAAGATATTGAGCCCCCTCGCGCTTGGCCATGTCGATGGTCAGATCGCTGTAAGCCTTCACCACCACGCGCGGTTCGTCGCGATATATATCGGCTATGGCACGCACCCGCTGCTCCACTTGCTCATCGGTGTGCTTCAGTTTGCTTACGGCTACGGCGATAACCAGTCGGTCGAACAGATTGATGGTGCGGTCTACGATAGACTGATGCCCTATGGTGAAAGGGTCGAAGGTGCCCGTAAATAATGCTGTTTTCATTGTATGATGATAGAAAAAGTGTGTTGCAAAGTTACTAATTTCAACGCAAAACGCCATCGTTTCATGCATAAAGTTACATGAAATGGCCTTTTGAACAATAAACAGCATCTGCTACATAAGCTCATCACGTCATATATCCACAACAGGGCGCCCCTCCTAATGCTGCCCTTATGAGCATCCGCACATTTCTGCGCGCCTCTACCAACGGCCCCCGTTACGTCACACTGTCGTGGAGCGAACCACAAGGCGCTTATCCCAACATCACAGAAGACTTTGAGGCCTACGAGCCATTCAGCGACAGTATGTCACCCTGGCAGCTCATCGATGCCGACGGAGCTCAGAAAACCTACGGCTTTGCCGACGTCACATTCAGCCACATGGGGCAGGCCATGAGCTACATCACCTTCAAACCCTCAGCTTTGGGAGTAGACCCTCAGGCCAATCCCAATGCCGCCGCGCCGTCGGGCGAGCAATATGCCATATCCTTCGACGCTGTACCGCAATATGCCAAGAACGGCCACTCCGACGACTGGCTCATCTCACCCCGACTGTCAGGAAGAGAGCAGACCATCAAGCTGAAAGCCGGACTGCTGACAAGCAATTATGGCGCAGAGACCTTCGACGTGCTCTATTCAACAACCGACTCGGCACAAAGCAGCTTCCAGCTCCTTGAGACAGAGCGACCATCCGCTGCTGGGTGGACTGAATATGAGGTCACATTGCCTGAAGATGCTCGCTTCTTCGCCTTGCGCCACACCACACCCAACGGCTTGTCACTCGCCTTTGACGACGTCTCTTTCGAAGGCGCTTCACAACCCGTCACGGGCTACAGAATCTATCGTGACGGAGAGCTTGTCGCCTCGCTCCCCGCAGCTGTGACCAGCTTCGACGACTATGCCTCAGAAGACGGCCTGCACACCTATATGGCAACAGTCATGTATGGCGACAAAGAGTCTGCAGCATCCAATGCCATAACCATTGCTACAGAAATAGGATATTTATCTGCAATCACAGACAATCTGATGGATGTTGATGTCACGGTATACAATACAGCCGGTGTAAGGATGGCTTCTGGTAAGGGTGTTTTAGCTAAGATGCCTAGAGGTATTTACCTTGTTAGTCCCAACGGAACATCTAAGTGTTACCGTATGATAGTGAGATAGTCATCGGTTGATTGTTCTATTCAGCATGCCCGCTTTCTTTTGCAGAGAAGTGGGCATGTTCTTGTTAGGTATAGAGCATTGCTTGTGAAGGCGTGTGCTAAGCTACGCTCGAACGCACAAAAAAAGAGAGGGCTGGAGTCCTCACTTGGATTTCAGCCCTCGATCTACGTTTGTATGTTATGAAAAATTTGAGAGAATTGAAACTTCACAGTTTCATTTTTGTTTTACTAAACATGATTTATTGAGAAAGCATAGAAATTATCTTATTTCATGAATCCGTCGGGGGTGATGCTCTGCTTCATGGTGTCGAGCTTGGCGGAGTCTATCTTGGCCACAGAGGGTCCGTCGTGCGGCTTCTCCATGCTGGCCGAGGAGGGAGCGGGTGCGGCGTTCTCGTCGCTCACAGCCATTTGCATGGCGTTCCCGATGGTAAGTATGATGGCTACGACAGCCGCTGCCTTGAAGAGCGGCATGAGGCGCCTGCGCATGGTGATAACGCGGGCCTTGACTGGCCGTGCGTCTTCCGTGAGTGCCAGAATCCTCTCGTCGAAGTCATCGCCCAGGGTATTTTCTTGTTTTTGGGCGTGAGCATAGCTGAACAGGGGCTGGAAGGGGCGCAACTCTTCGGGGATGTTGTCCTGTGAGAAGAAGGTCTTCAGGATGTCCTCTTCCTCAAGGGTTGTCTCGCACTTCCAGTAGCGCTCGAGTATTTGCTGTATATACTTATAATCCATAGTTGTCTATTTTTCTAAACTTTTGCTTGATGGTTTGGCGGGCTCTGAAGATGTTCACCTTCACTTGTTCCTCGGTTATGCCGAGTATCTCCGCTACTTCCTTATAGCTTTTTCCCTCAAAGTCGCGGAGCTGCATGCAGCTCCGTTGTTTTTCGGGGAGTGTGTTCACAAGCTTTCTGACGGTTTCTACTCTGTCTTTTCGCATCATCAGCTTGTAGGGATCACTCGTTGCAGACGGCTCGGGTGTGTTCTTGGATTCCAGTGACTCGTGGTCGTTGCCTTTTTTCTTCAGGCGGTCCAGAGCCATGTTGCGACATATGGTGAGGCAGAAGGCCTCTATGGAGTCTATCTCTTGCCAATAGTCGCGCTTGCTCCACACTTTGATGAGCGTGTCCTGAACGATGTCTTCAGCTTCGGTCTGATTGAGTGTGATGCGCAGGGCAAGCCTGTAAAGCTGGTTCTTCAGCGGCAACACATCGTTACGAAAACTGATTTTCTTCATCTGACTTCTGCTTAAAAGACGATTGGGTTATGGTGAAAGTTACAGCAATACGGGTGAAAGTTATTGTTTTTAATATCTGTTAACAATAGTTGGTTTCCTGCCCTGTCATTGTATAATGGTGCCTTCTTGGCCGTCTATGGCTGTGGCTTGTGTGATGAAGACGCGCCTGACGCCTCTCTCTACGGCCAAGAGGGCGTTTTCTACCTTGGGTATCATCCCGCCCGAGAGCGTGCCGGAGGCTTTCAGGGCCTCGAAGCGGGCGCGGTTGAGATGGGGTATGACGCTGCCGTCGTCGCCCATCACACCTTTCTTCTCGAAGCAATAGATAAGCGTGGTGTCGTAGAGCCCGGCCATGGCGCAGGCTGTCTCTCCGGCAATAGTGTCGGCGTTGGTGTTGAGCAGCCGCCCCCCGGCGTCGAAGGTGAGGGGTGCCAGGACGGGTGTGAGCCCTTGCTCCAGGAATGCCTGCAGTTGTGGGGCGTTTACCTCTTTGACGTCGCCTACATAGCCATAGTCTGTGCCGTTTGTTATGGGGCGTTTCTCGGAGCGTATCACGGTGGCGTCGGCTCCTGTGAGGCCGAGTGCTCGGATGCCTTTGGCGTCGAGACGCGCCACGATGTTCTTGTTGACCAGGCCTGCGTAGACCATTGTCACCACGTCGAGCATCTGTCTGTCGGTGACTCGCCTGCCCTCTACCATGCGGCTTTCAATGCCCAAGGCGGCGGCTACCTTGGTGGCTCTGCGTCCTCCGCCGTGCACAAGTATCTTATGCCCGGGCAGGGTGGCAAAGCGTCCGAGCAGGTTGTCTAGCCGGCTGTCGTCTTCGACGATGGCCCCGCCCACTTTGATGATGGTGAGTTTTTCCATTTCTGTTTATTCCAGATAAGTGTATCCATAGAGCCCGGAGCGGTAGTTGCTGAGAAATTCCTTGCCCTCGTCGAGGGTTATCTTGCCGCTCTTGACGCTCTTTGTCACCCATATCTCGAGCTGGCGCACGAGCTTTTTGGGGTTATACTGCACATAGTCGAGCACCTCTTCTACGGTTTCGCCGTCGAATATCTGGTCGATGTGATACTGTCCGTTCTTCACTGATATGTGCACGGCATTGGTGTCGCCGAAGAGGTTGTGCATGTCGCCGAGTATTTCCTGGTAGGCTCCTACGAGGAACAAGCCCAGGTAGTAAGGCTCGCCCTTCTTGAGAGTGTGCACGGGCAGCACATGCTCTATATGTCCGTTGCACACGAAGTTGGCTATCTTGCCGTCGCTGTCGCATGTTATGTCTTGCAGCGTGGCGTTGCGTGTGGGGCGCTCGGCGAGCCGCTGTATGGGCATGATGGGGAAGAGCTGGTCTATGGCCCAGCTGTCGGGCAGTGACTGGAAGATGGAGAAGTTGCAGAAATACTTGTCGGCCAGCAGCTTGTCAAGCCCGCGCAGCTCGTCGGGCACGTGCTTCATGCCTTGCGCCAGGGTGTTTATCTCGTGGCACACGCTCCAGTACATGCTCTCTATCTCGGCCCTTGTCTTGAGGTCTACCATGCCGTGTGAGAAGAGCTCCAGGGCCTCGTCGCGTATCTGCTCGGCATCGTGCCAGTCTTCGAGCATTGTTCTGGGATTGAGGTTGTCCCATATATCATACAGGTCTTTCACCAGCTGGTGGTCAGACTCCTTGGCCTCAAACTCTTCGGGCATCTCGGGCAGGGATGCTGTCTCGAGCACGTCTATGATCAGCACGGAGTGGTGGGCTGCGAGGCTGCGGCCGCTCTCTGTGATGATGTTGGGGTGTGCGATGTTGTTTTTGTTGGCGGCGTCTACAAAGGTGTAGACGCAGTCGTTCACATACTCTTGTATGGAGTAGTTCACGCTGCTCTCGCTGCTGGAGCTGCTATGGGAAGCCGAGCTGCTCTCACCAGAGTCCGCGTGGGACGAGCTGGTGCTGTGGG
>ENA-OOXY01002373-OOXY01002373.1-human-gut-metagenome-genome-assembly--contig:-NODE-2373-length-10102-cov-5.879964_pt1 | contig 10102 bp, 9 predicted proteins | sample MGYA00241593_ERZ501355 | MGnify/ENA primary metagenome ERZ501355 (study PRJEB25962, sample SAMEA2042739) | human gut metagenome | biome: human gut; feature: human-associated habitat; material: faeces... | reverse complement strand
TTCAACGCCGACTTCGACGGCGACCAGATGGCTATCCACGTTCCTCTGTCCGCCGAAGCACAGGCCGAGGCGCGTCTGCTGATGCTGTCCGCCAACAACCTGCTGCGTCCCCAGGACGGCGGCCCCGTCACCGTTCCGACCCAGGATATGGTGCTGGGCTCCTACTACCTGACCTTCGAGCGCTTCGAAAACGGCGTCAGCCAGATGGACAACGACGAATATTGGCCCCAGGGCGTGGATTTTGCCCTGGCCGGCAAGAGCTATGACGAGCTTACCGACCAGGAGAAGGCCAATGTCCACATGAACATCTATCGCGACGAGGACGAGGTGCTCATGGCCTATAACGAGCACATCATCGGCGTGCATCAGCCGGTGTGGGTCCGCGTCACCAAGGAAGTGGACGGCGAGAAGCTGTCCCATGTGGTCCGGGCCACCGCAGGCCGCATCATCTTCAACCGCAACATCCCCCAGGATCTGGGCTTTGTGAAGCGGTACAACGACGACGGCACCCGGTCCGAGCACTTCTTCGACTATGAGATCACCGAGACCTGCGGCAAGAAGCTGCTGGGCAAGATCGTGGACCGCACCATCAAGCAGTACGGCTTCACCATCGCCGCCGAGGTGCTGGACAACATCAAGGCCACGGGCTATAAATATTCCACCCGGGGCTCCATCACCATCTCCATCGCGGACATGACCGTGCCCGAGAAGAAGTATGAGCTGATCCGCGAGACGGAGCAGCGGGTGGTGGACATCGAGGACCAGTACAACATGGGCTTCATCACCGACGAGGAGCGCTATAAGCTGGTGGTCCGCGAGTGGGAAAAGACCACCAACGACGTTACCGACGCCCTGACCGCCAGCCTGGACCGCTATAACCCCATCTTCATGATGGCGGACTCCGGCGCCCGAGGCTCCATGAAGCAGATCCGTCAGCTGACCGGTATGCGCGGCCTGATGGCCAACACCGCCGGTAAGACCATCGAGATCCCCATCAAGGCAAACTACCGCGAAGGTCTGACCGCTCTGGAATACTTCATTTCCTCCCGTGGCGCCCGTAAGGGTCTGGCCGATACCGCTCTGCGTACCGCTGACTCCGGCTACCTGACCCGCCGCATGGTCGATGTCTCTCAGGAAGTCATCGTCCGTGAGATCGACTGCGGCACCACCGACGGCCTGTGGGTCTCCGAGATCCACGAGGGCAAGGAGAAGATCGAGAGCTTCCGTGAGCGTATCATCGGCCGTTATGCCGTGGGCGACGTGGTCAACCCCGTCACCGGCGACGTCATCGTGCCCGAAGGCAAGATGATCGACCTGTACGATGCCAACGACATTGAGGCTGCCGGCATCACCAAGCTGAAGATCCGCAGCCTGCTGACCTGCCGTGCAAAAGTCGGCGTCTGCGCACACTGCTACGGCAGCGATATGGCAAACGGTGAGCCCGTCCAGCTGGGCGAGTCCATCGGCGTCATCGCAGCAGAGTCCATCGGTGAGCCCGGTACTCAGCTGACCATGCGTACCTTCCATACCGGTGGTATCGCATCGGCAGAGGATATTACGCAGGGTCTTCCCCGTGTTGAGGAGCTGTTCGAGAGCCGCCGTCCCAAGAGCATGGCCATCATGAGCGAGATCTCCGGTGTCGTCTCTCAGGACGATACCAAGAAGAACGTCGTCATCAAGGTCACCGGCAAGGACGAGAACGGTGCAGAGGTCGTCAAGAGCTACTCCATCCCGTTCACCCAGCATGCACGTGTCATGCCCGGCGACCGTGTGGAGAAGGGCGACGTCATCACCCGCGAGGGTGTCCTGTATCCGCAGGATATTCTGGCCATCAAGGGCCTGAGCGATGTGCAGAACTACCTGATCAGCGAGGTCCAGAAGGTCTACCGTCTGCAGGGCGTTGAGATCAACGATAAGCATATCGAGGTCATCGTCCGTCAGATGTGCCGCAAGGTCCGCGTGACCGACTCCGGTTCTTCCGACCTGATCGGCGGCGCGCTGGCCAACCGCCTCGAAGTTGAGAACATCAATGCCGAGCTCCAGAAGCGTATCGACGCTGGCGAAGAGGGCATCAAGCTGGTCGAGTATCAGCAGGTGCTGCTGGGCATCACGAAGGCTGCTCTGGCAAACGAGTCCTTCCTGTCTGCCGCTTCCTTCCAAGAGACGACCCGCGTGCTGACCGAAGCCGCCATCAAGGGCAAGATCGACCCGCTGATCGGCTTGAAGGAGAACGTCATTCTGGGCAAGATGATTCCCGCCGGTACGGGGATGCACCGCTACAAGGATATCGACATTCGCGAAAACTACGGTTTCTGATTTACAGTTGACAAAAGCCGACGCAGAGAGGCGCCTTTGCGTCGGTTTTTGAATAAATGCATAAAGATAGGAGCGATGGTTTCATGATAAAAAAGTATGAGAAGCTCATTTGCGTTGTTATACTCTGCATCACGTTCATCATCATTGCCTGCATTGCGAAATCTGCCATCATTCAGGCAGCGAAGTACCTTTCTTCTATGGCTGTCTCGATTATTTAAGATAAAAAGGGGGATTAAAATATGAAAAAAATCATCATCATGCTTATTCTCTTGTTGGTTTGCTTCGTACCCGCCCTTGCTGAAAATACTCCTGAAGTAATTGTTGACCCATCTGTAAAAAATGTTCCTAATTATATCATCGACGACATTATTACCGAGCATCCAAACGCGGGCGTTATTCACATCAATAAAGTCGAAACGGCCACGCCACTTGATGCGATTTCAACCTGTTCAGGTCTTTCTGTTTATAGATATAGTAATATAGCGAAAAATTATCGTGTGTTTAACGGTCGCTGGCGAACAGATTTCATCATTTCCGTTGCACGTGGCGCGGAAACTAAACTTTCGTCAACCTACTCTGCTTCTGTATCTACTTCCGCCTCTGGCAGTGTCACCTCTGGTGACGATAAAAGTGCGCCTGTTCCTTCAGCGTATACTTTAGGGTTGAATCTTTCAGCCTCTGTAAGCTGTACTATTTCAACTGAACGCACCTTCAAGGGGCCTTCAGAGGATTCCGAGTATAATTCACGTTCTTTCTATGTTGCCTATTACGGTGATATTGGTACATGGACTTGTACTGCTACCCGGACTTTTCCCGCTTCAACAGTGCAAATGGGAGGCACGTTTATTGAGCCAGTTCGGTACGCGGAATACTCAATTGATGAAAAAATAAAGTAATTCTCACCAAGCGACCATTGCGCCTGATGGTCGCTTCTTTTGTAAGGCTGATGTAGGAAGGAGTTTCTCATGCGCAACATCGTCCTCATCGGGATGCCCGGCTGCGGCAAATCCACCGTCGGGGTCGTTCTCGCCAAGTCCCTCGGCATGGATTTCGTCGATTCTGACCTTGTCATCCAGTCCACCATGGGCGCAACCCTCGCCCAGCTCATTGAGCAGCACGGCGACGATGGCTTCCGCGACATCGAGAACCGCGTCAACGCCAGCATCGACGTGCAGAACAGCATCATCGCCACGGGCGGCAGCGTCGTCTACGGTGCGGAAGCCATGGCGCACCTCAGAAGCATCGGCACGGTCGTCTACCTCCGCCTGACGTGCGAGAACATCACCGAGCGGCTGGGCGACCTTCATGCCCGCGGCGTGACGATTAAGCCCGGCTGGACGCTCCGGGATTTGTACAACGAGCGCTGCCCGCTGTATGAGCAGTACGCCGACATTGTGCAGGACTGCGACGGACTGCGCCTGCGGGATGTTGTGGCGGAATTGCAGAAGAAGCTGAAAGGCTGACAACACCGGCTGTCCCCCGACTTTTCCGGGGCTGGCAGCCGATTTTTTGCGTGCAGAATCGCATGTTCCTTGCATTTTCAGGGAATGTATGGTATACTGTAAGATGGTATGTTGCATAATGCGTATTCTGTGCCGTCCGGCAGAATACGCGGCGACTGCCTGATATGCGGACGGAACTTGTTCCGAAAATGAGGAGGTTTTTTTGTGTCCGGTGACCCATGGGCTGGCCCTTTGCTGCTTCAGCTGGTCCTGATTTTTCTGAGCGCCTGCTATGCCGCCGCTGAGGTGGCGCTGCTCTCGCTCAACGCGACAAAACTGCACCACGACGCGGAGGAAGGCGACCCCACAGCCGCCAAGCTGCTCCGCATCACGGATGCTCCTGCGCGCACTCTCTCCACCATTCAGGTGTGCATAACGCTGTTTGGTTTTCTGGGATCAGCGCTGGCGGCGACGCAGTTTGCACCGCGACTGGCTGGAGCGATTCTTTCTGCCGGGGCTGGCATCGACGCGGACGTGCTGAACGTCCTCTGCGTCATCCTGATTACGCTCCTTCTTTCCTACCTGACGCTCTGTCTGGGAACACTCGTGCCCAAGCGCCTCGCGATGAAGAATCCCGAAGCGATTGCGCGCCGTTCGCTGCTCCTGCTGGAGGTCAGCGCGGTGATTTTCCGCCCGTTCGTGATGCTGCTGAACGCCGCCACGCACGGCATCCTCCGCCTTTGCGGCATTGACCCCAACGCCGCCGAGGACGAAGTGACCGAGGACGACATCCGCATGATGGTGGACATCGGCGGCGAAAACGGCGCGATTGAGGAAGCGGAAAAGGAAATGATCGAAAACATCTTCGAGTTCAACAATTCCACTGCCGAAGAGGTCATGACCCACCGCACCGACGTTACCAGCATCTGGGTGGATGATACAGAGGACGAAATTCTCCGCACCATCTGCGATTCCGGTCTGAGCCGTTTCCCCGTCTACAACGAAAACATGGACGACATCATCGGTATCCTCAACACGCGCGACTTCCTGCTCAATGCCCAGTCCGACAACCCGAAATCCCTGCGCGCGCTGCTGCGCGAGGCATACTTCGTGCCGGAAACAGTGCAGGCTGACCAGCTCTTCCGCAACATGCAGGTGAAAAAAATCCACATGGCGATCGTCGTGGATGAGTACGGCGGCATGAGCGGCATCGTCACGATGGAGGACTTGCTGGAAGAAATCGTCGGCAATATCTACGACGAGTTTGACAAGCAGACCGAAGCGGAAATCGTCCGTGCGGGCGACAACACTTGGCGCATCAGCGGCAGCACGCCGCTCAAAGACGTCAACGACGCGCTCGACCTCTCGCTCCCTGAGGACGAGGATTACGATACGCTGGGCGGCTTGATTTTCAGCCAGTTCACCACCATTCCGCAGGACGGCAGCACCCCCGATTTGGACTGCTTCGGTCTGCACATTCATGTGGAGAAGCTGGAGGATCACCGCGTGGAGACCGCGCTCGTCACGAAGCTGGCGACCGAGGACGACCACGCCGACGACCACCCGGAAACGCTGCTTGACCGCCTGCGCAGCCGCGACGATAACGACGCGCAGACCGACAATGGGAAAGGAAACGAAGACAGGTAATTCATCATGGATACTGATTTGCAGGCCACAGACCCTTCTTTACAATTCATGACCAGCGGTGTGCTGGATACCACGTTTTATGCCACCTACAAGAAATGGCTGCTCTATCGCACCCAAGATCTCAACCTCTACGTTGCGATGGTCGTCATGGCAATCGCCGTCGCGCTGATTTCCATCTTCTCCCGCAGCTGGTACGTCATCCCCGCGGGCGTTGTGTTCATCGCCGTGCTATACATGATGATGATGCGCAATCGTACGCGGATGCTGAACGCCCTCAGCCGCGCGCTGGAAGAGCGGTACCCCGAAGGCATGGCGGAAATGTCCATCGCCTTTGGCAGCGACGGTCTTCATCAGCTGAACCAGACCACGGGCGACTTGACCGTTCTCCCCTACGACAACCTGACCGACGTGATTGAGGGCGAGGACTCAATGGCGCTGCTGACCCGCGCGAACGCCCTGATTCCGGTATTCACGAGCCAGCTGACCGAAAGCGAAAAGGAGCATCTGCTGGCTCTGCTGGCGGAAAAAGCCCCCAAGTGCAAGCATCATCGCGCCTAAAAAGCAAAATCACCGACCAGAACCGCGTGTACTGGTCGGTGATTTTTGTTGTGCGATTTTTTGATTTTTCTAATGGAAATGGACTGTTTTGCTGCAGTGGGAATCGCCTCCGCAACAAGAAAAATCAAGCAGCAGAGAATCCCCCGAAGCCGCAATGCAAACAAGCAACAGAAGTCAGCAGGAATCCGCTTATTCCTGCTCCCCCCGCGAACACGCCGCATAGTGCCCTTTGCGCACCTCGCGCAATCCGCAGCTCGCCGTTTTGCACGCCTCCGTCGCCCACGGACAACGCGTGTGGAATATGCACCCGCTCGGCGGGTCAATCGGCGAGGGCAAATCACCTTCCAGCAGAATGCGCTGGCGATTGTCACGCGGGTCAATCGACGGCACGGCAGACATCAGCGTCCGCGTATACGGGTGCTGCGGATGGTCGAACACCTCGTCCGTGTCGCCCTCTTCCACCAAGTGACCCAGATACATCACGCCCACGCGGTCGGAAATGTATCGAATGACGCTCATGTCGTGCGCCACAAACAGGTACGTCAGCCCGCGCTTGCGCTGCAATTCCTTCAGCAGGTTGATAATCTGCGACTGAATCGACACATCCAGCGCCGACACTGGCTCGTCGCACACGACAATCTTCGGGTCAAGGATCAGCGCGCGCGCCAAGCCGATGCGCTGCCGCTGACCACCAGAGAACTCGTGCGGATAGCGATAGAAATGCTCCGGACGCAAGCCGACCTGCGCCATGATGTCCAGCGCCCGCGCCATCCGCTCGTTCTTGTCGCCGATATGGTGAATCGCCAGCACTTCCATCAGCATGTCGCCAACGCGCTGCCGCGGGTTCAGCGACGTGTACGGGTCTTGGAACACAATCTGCACATCCCGGCGGAACGGCAGCATTTCCTTCTTGCTCAGGTGGGTGATGTCCTGATCGAATAGCATGATTTTCCCGCTCGTCGGCTCCAGCAGGCGGATGAGCGTGCGCCCCAGCGTGCTTTTGCCGCAGCCGCTTTCACCCACCAGGCCGTACGTTTCGCCCTGCCGCAGCGCAAGGCTCACGCCGTCTACTGCCTTAACTTCCTTGACCGTCTGCCCCAGCGCCCCTTTGACCGGGAAATAGGTGCGAACGTCCTCCGCTTTCAGGATGATTTTCCCCTCGCTCACTGCGCGGTCGCCTCCTTCTGCGCCAATTCCGCTGCCCGGAAGCAGCGGACACTCTGCTTGTCACTGACGGACGTCAGTTGCGGCGTTTCCTGACGGCAGCGCTCCGTCGCGTACGCGCAGCGCGGCGCGAACCGGCAGCCCGTCGGAATCTGGCTGAGCAGCGGCACCGTGCCGGGAATCATGTACAGCGGTTTCGTGCGGTCGCCTTCCATGCGGGGAATGGAGCGCATCAGCCCCTCGGTGTAGGGGTGGCACGGATGGTCAAACAGCGTCAGCACATCCGCTTCCTCGACAATTTGTCCCAGATACATCACGATGACGCGGCTGCACGTCTGCGCAACGACAGCGAGGTCGTGCGTAATCAGCATCACGCCCATGTTCAGCTGCTCATTCAGCCGGACAATCAGCTCCATGATTTGCGCCTGAATCGTCACGTCCAGCGCGGTCGTAGGTTCATCGGCAATCAGCAGGTGCGGGCGACACGCCAGCGCAATGGCAATCATCACACGCTGCCGCATACCGCCGGACAGCTCATGCGGGTACTGGTCGAGGCGCTTCTCCGGCGCGGGAATCCCCACCAGCCGCAGCATCTCCAGCGCCTTCTCACGCGCCGCCTTCTTGGACAAATGCTGATGAATGCGCAGCGGCTCACTGATTTGGTCGCAGATGGTCAGCACAGGATTCAGGGAACTCAATGCGTCCTGAAAAATCATCGACACACGCGAACCGCGGATGTCCTGCATCTTGTGGAATGGAATGTCCAGCAGCGACTGCCCTTCCAGCTTGACCGTGCCGCTGTAACGCACCAGCCGCCGTTCATCATACAGGCGCATGATGGACTGGCTCGTGACGCTCTTGCCGCAGCCGCTTTCGCCCACGATGCCCAGGATTTCGCCCTGATACACGTCAAAAGAAACGCCATCAATCGCCTGCTGCCAGCCGCGCTCGGTGTGGAAGCTGGTCGCCAGCTGACGGACTTCCAGAATCTTTTCGCTCATTCCTGTGTCCTCCTTAGCGACCGCTCAACGGGTCAATCAGGTCGCGCAGACCGTCACCGAACAAGTTGAAGCCCAGCACGGACAGCGCCGTGAAAATCGCCGGAAATACAATCATCCACCAGCCCATGTAGACATAGCCGCGCGCCTCGTTAAGCATCCCGCCCCAGCTCGGATAGGGTGACGGAATACCCGCGCCAAGGAAGCTCAGGGACGCTTCGGAGATAATCGCCGTAGCGAAGGTGAACGTCATCTGCACGATGATGGGCGAAAGGATGTTGGGCAGGATGTGCCGCCAGAGAATGCGCGTGCGGCTTGCGCCCACCGCCGTCATCGCCTCGGCATACGTCTGTTCGCGCGCCAGCAGCGCCTGTGAACGGGCAATGCGCGCCACACCGGGAATACTAACGATGGTCAAGGAAATGATGACATTCTTCATGTTCGCGCCCAAGACCGCCATCAGCGTAATCGCCAGCAGAATGTTCGGAATCGCCTTCAAGCCGTCGCACAGGCGCATCAGCACATTGTCCAGCACCTTGTTGACGGAGGCGTACAGCCCCAGCGCCGTGCCAATCAGCGCGGACAGAAGCCCGACGGTAAAGCCGACCGTCATGGAAATCTGCGCGCCGTAAAGGACACGGGCGAAGATATCGCGCCCCAGATTGTCCGTGCCGAAGAGGTGCGCGGCAGACGGCGCCTGAAAGCGCTCCTGCATCGTCGCGGTGTACGGGTCAACGCCCAGCAAGCCCGTAATCAGCGGGGCGAAGACAGCACAAATCAGCATCAGCAGCACCAGCACCATGCCGACGACGGAGAGTTTGTTGCGGAAAAATTTGCGGATGGAAACAGCGCGCTGCTCACGGACGAGGCGGCGGCGAAGCTGGCGCAGGGATTCGCGATTCTGCGCGGAGATGGATTCGGTTTTCATCATGCAGTTCGCTCCTTTCGTCAGTCCAGCCGGATGCGCGGGTCAGCCAAGCCGTAAATCAGGTCGATAATCAGGTTGATGAACACGTTGAGCATGGCAATCAGCAGCGTAATTGCCTGAATCACCTGATAGTCGCGCTTCTCGATGGAATCCACCATCAGCGAGCCCATGCCGGGAATGTTGAACAGGCGCTCGACAACCGCCGCGCCCGCCAGCGCACTGATGAAGCCCTGCCCGACGACGGTGATGACGGTCAGCAGCGCGTTGCGGAAGGTGTGCTTCGTAACAATCTTCCATTCGCGGACGCCCTTGGAGCGCGCCATCTTGATGTAATCGCTGCCCAAGACCTCCAGCATGGATGCCTTCGTCATGCGCATCATGTACCCCGCGTGGATGAAGCCCAGTGACACCGCCGGCAGCGTCATATAGCGCAGGAAGGGCAAAAATCCGTCCGTGAACGGGTTCTTATAGCCCGCCGCGGGCAGCACGCGAAGATTCACCGCAAAGAGCAGCACCATGCCCAGACCCATCAGGAAGCTCGGCAGCGAAATGCCCAGCATCGACAGCACCGACACGAAATAGTCGGCAATCGTGCCGCGCTTCTTCGCCGCCAGCATCCCGCACGGAATCGCAATCAGAATGGTGATGAGCTGCGAATAGATGGCAAGCAGGATGGTCGGCTGGAAGTGGCTGGCAATCATTTCGCTGACAGGCTTATTGACGACGGCGGTTGACGTGCCGAAGTCGAGCCGCAGACAATTGCCCACCCAGCGGAAATACTGCACAACGAGCGGGTCATCCAGACCCAGCTGCGTATGGAGCGCCGCAATTTCCGCCGCCGTTGCGTCCTCGCCCAGCATAGCGGCCGCCGGGTCGCCGGGGGTGAGATGCACCAGCAGGAAAATGACCACCGACACAATGAAGATGGTCGGGATGAGCGACAGCAGTCGCTTGAGCACATACTTTTTCATGCTGTTCCTCCTCAGCAGGGATGGGGGGTTCGCCTCTGCGGAGGCGACCAAAGGGCAATGAAAACAGACGAAGTCTGC
>ENA-OOXY01002372-OOXY01002372.1-human-gut-metagenome-genome-assembly--contig:-NODE-2372-length-10106-cov-2.202368_pt1 | contig 10106 bp, 9 predicted proteins | sample MGYA00241593_ERZ501355 | MGnify/ENA primary metagenome ERZ501355 (study PRJEB25962, sample SAMEA2042739) | human gut metagenome | biome: human gut; feature: human-associated habitat; material: faeces... | reverse complement strand
TATAGATTATTACATACTGTATCCATGGCTAATACTCCATTGTTGTATCCTGCTGTTCCTGTTAATCTCATTTGCAAACTTGTTGCTCTATCTGCTATATAATAGTCATATTTGCTTGTATCAAAATTTCCTGTTAATGCATCATAACCACCATCTGTTAACTTTGTCCATGTCATATCTGCTTCTTTGGTTGGTAATCCTGAATTTATCTTGTTTGCTGATTTGATATCTATTCCTAATAGACTTGCTATTGAATCTGCCTTTACATATCCATGTGCCTCTGCTCCAGACTTTCCTTTATAAAATGGATCTGTGTTTACACTTGCTCCTATTGTTTTATATGGTACACTATCTGCTGATACTGTTATTACTGGTCGCAATGCACAATTGTATGTTGAATTTGAGCCTGTTGTATTAAATCCATTAACTTGAAATAATTTGTAATGAGTATATGCACCATCTGTTCTTATATAATTTATAGCATAACAATCATATGCTATATTTTCGGAATATTGTACTTTCCCACCTTGCGAATCATAACCATACCATGTTTCTCTTGATGCTAACCAATAATTATTTCCTGTATTTCGTATATCCGCTGATATTTTATTTGTTGCAGATTTTATACTTCTTATTGTTGGTGAAGTACTTGCTAAAAGCATATTTGTATTGCTTAATTGAGCTCCTGATGTATTACTTGCATCTATATAATCACTAATCTGCTCCGTTGAATATCCATCATTTTCTACATCTTTTGTGTTTATAACCGGTTGTATTTTTTTCCCTTGTTCATATTTTCTATTTAACTGATATGTTACATCATAAAAGTCTGTTAAATTTGCGCTTCTTGCTGATAGCACTTTCTTTCCATTTATCTCTAATCCACCATATAATTTCGAACATATTTCATTTAATGCTTTTGCTCCATTCGTATATCCATTTATTCCTGATAGTGATACTTCAAATCCTGTATTGTTATTTGCTATTAAATTTACTGTTCCGTCATCATTTATACTTAGTACTTTCCAGCCTAAATCTTCCGTTTCTAGCTCTCCTGCTTCTACCATTGCTATTCCTGGAACGTCTTCATTATTATTGTCTAGAACTTGTCTTATGTGTCTGTTTACTCCCATTCCATCTGTTTTTCCTAAATATTCAAATGTATAATCTTCTAGATTTACAGAATATTTATTTCCTTTATATGCTACTTGGGCTGTTCCATCTCCATTATTTAAGAAGTCTTCTATTCCTTCATTTCCTATATTTGAACTTAAATAATCTGCTAATCTAAAGCTTGCATCTAGCTCTTTATCCATTCTCAATCCGGTTAAGAATAATTCCATGTCATTTTTTGCACTCGCTTCTTCTGTGGCTGACGCTGCATGTTTTGCTTTTGTTATTATTCCATTATCCCCAATTACTAAATTAATACTTACTCCCGCTAATATTAATAAGACAACTATTGTAACAACTAGTGCAATAAGCGTTATTCCTTTTTCACTAAGATTACTTGTGTATACAGCCGTAAGACTTTCAGCCTTTCTAATTTTTTTATTCATTTTTTCAAATCCTTTCCTATGTATTTTTATATTTCTTATATTTTTAGAAATTGTTTTTCATTAGTATGCCTCCTTTTTTTATTTCTATAATTATTTCTACAAACCATTTATAGAATTTTAAAACGATATTTGTCGTTTATTATTTTATCAAACATAAAAAATATTGTAAATAGGTTTAAGGATTTTTTCGTTTTATTTTTGATGTTTATCAAAATAAAATACCATTTCAAATTTTATAAAAGCGTGCTAATAATACTATAAAATTTTGGTTTTTCCTATTGTTATCAAATTTTCAAACGCTAATTTGACAATATTATGTAAATATGTTATATTTATTATTGTATAACACTTTAGGAGGCTAATAACATGGTCGAAAAAGAAAAACTTAATAAACTTATTTGGCGTTTGCTTCGGGGCTTTCAAGAAGGATTCTCGGATTGCAGAACAATTCGAGAAGGACTTTCTTATAAAAGAATTATCCCAAAATCCTTTTGGGATAATCCCGAATACGGATGCCTCGAAATTTTCGGACGGTTCAATCTAAAGAAAAGGGAATTACGAGAAATTCATAAAGAGGTGATCGAACGGATCATTCATGAAATCAATCATCCCTCCGAAAATGAAATGTACGCAGACAATTATGCTCGGCTTTTCCACGCACTTTCTATCTTGGGAGTTCCCAAAAGCGATACCCGTGTACCTGCAATAGGAAAAAATTACATGTACAACATTGCCTATTCCCTTTGGGCTTTGGACGATGGTACTGAAAACACCTACGAATTTATTTCCAATGCAGCATGGTACGCTGCTGAAGCATTCAAATCGAACAAGCTTACTAACAAAAATTTGGTAACAGGAATTAGGCACTCTTGACCAGCTAAAGCCTAAAAAAAGAAGATGTGGAGATAATTCTCCCCATCTTCTCTTTTTATTAACCTAAATATTATAAAAATATGTTGCTTCTAAATCTGCTTCATTTAATAATAATGCTATTGGATATTTTTTATATGCTTCTCCAATTGTTCCATACAATTCCTTTGGCTCTGTAAAGCCCATATGCCAGCGAATTGCATATTTTTCTTCGTTAGTCAATTTCATGTATTCTGTAATCATCATTACAGATTTTTCACCATGCCCATATGGTATTGTATCTTCAACAGCATAATATGGAACTTTCTCCCATTCTCCTCTTGCATTTTTTGCATTTCTATAATCTACTTTGTAGTAATTAGTTTTACAAATGTCGTGTAAAAGTGGAGCAATTATAACTGTATCTTCTGGAGTAGATAATCCACTTGCCTTTATTTTTTCTTTAAATATTTCATATACTTTCATGCTATGTTCTAAAAGCCCACCCTCATAATTTCCATGAAATCTTGTACTCGCTGGTGCTGTATAAAAATCTGATTTTTCTAAGAAGTTTAGTAAATTTTCTATTCCTTCTCTTTTAGTTGATCTTAATAATTCAATAAATTCCTCTTTCATAATGCTCTCCTATCTAATAAATTCTTTGTCTTCGCAATATGGTATATCCGTCTTTTCAAAGCTCCATGGCTCATTTGATGCCATTTTTCTCCATAATGTTGCATATGGCTCTTGAGTAAATTCTTTTGTTAATTTGCTCAAATCTTTTTTGGGTAATACTGTTAATGGGTCTATCGTATAATCTAATCCCGTTTCTTCTGTGTTAGATTTTCTAATTTCTACATGTAAGTGTGGCACTCTTGAGCCTCCACTACAACCTGTTATTCCTATTACCATATCACGTGTAACCTTGTCTCCCGGCTTAACATAAGATTCTCTTAAATGTCCATACACTACTCTTCTACCATCATTGTTTAGTATTTCTACCTTATTACCATAACCATCGTTAAAGGCATCAAATCCTTCTGTGGTAGTACCATCAAATTCTGCAAGCAATACCGTTCCATCTGCTATTGGATGTACTTCTGTTCCGATGTCCGCTGTTATGTCAAACCCAGAATGTGCTCTTTGTTTAAATAAAACATAGTGGTTCTTTCTAATACCATATTTATCATGTTCTGTTACTTTATACTTTGGCTCTATTGGCCATGAATATTCTTGTTCCATAATTTTTCCTCCTTATTTTTCAACTTCTTCTTGTAGCTCTTTTATTCTCTCATTAAGTGAAATAATTTTTTCTATTTTTCTTTGTTTAAAATTTATCTTTCCATTATACGTCTGAGCTGTTCTAGCTCTTTTTAGCCTTGATATTTCACGCTGTTCATATCCTAATTGTTCTTTTAATATTGCAATTTCTTCACTAGCAGGTATTGCTATACCTTCTGGATTATATCCATACAATATTGCAACTTTCTTTTTTATATGGTCTAAATATTTTTTATACTCATCTCTTCCTACTCTACAAATGTGAACTTCTCTATCTCTGCCATCTCTTCTTTTTACATATAAGCTGTCTGTTAAACCAAAAAATTCAGATACATATTTTGATGAAAGATTATCTCTATGCAATGTTGAGCATAAAAATATTTCTTGTTCACTCTCATTTTCAAAGAATTGTTCCATATGTTTTGTAATGCCTTCTGATAATAAAATTCTTGCAAGCCCCGACCTTCTATCTCGTGGGTCTGTTATGTATGTGTCTAATTCTATTGAGTTAGATGGTTTTGCCGTATAATATTTTTTTACATTAAATTCTGGTTTTTCGTGTATTACTAATGGTCCTTTATGTAATATTTTTTTATACTCTAGTTCTGCTTTTTCTCGCCCTATTATCGTTTCTAGCTCTCTTGCCTCAACATCATTTGGTTCTACGTCCTGTTTTCCAAACTCTTTTGCAATATCATCAGCAGTAATCCAGTAAAACATATCATATCTTTCCATAACACCAGTATGAGTTTTATCTTGTTCTTGCATATATTCTGACATATACTTATTTAGTAATTCTCTAAGTACACTCTTTTCGTGAAAATGATTGTTTTCTTCATCTACTTCATGTTTCAAAAACGCAATAATATTTTCTCCATATTGTGGAAACTCTGCTAAAATTTTTGCTTTAGCATATTTAAAAGCCTGTACTTTCAGCTTATAAATACTTAACATGTCTTTTCTATAATCTTGCAAGGTTTTGTACTTGTTTTTTACGTATTGATTATAATCATCTCCATATTTGAAATATTTTGTTATATCATTGTACGTAAACGGTTGTTGCCCTTGTGTAATATATGTTGCAGCAATAACCTTGCCATTTTCATCAACTGCAACAAAAACCGAATTTTCTTTAGAATGTGCATATGCAGAAATATCCTCTCTGCCTGTTGGAAATAGCTGACCGCTTTGGCCTCTTGCCTCCATGTTTTCCATAACCACTTGTTCTAAATTAGCAACCTGTTCTAAGTATTGTGCTTCATTGTCTTTTGTAAGTTCCTCTAATTTAAAATTCATTTTATACCTCTTTAGGTCTCAAATTAAGCCAATCTTGACTTAATTTTTATAATATGCTGACTAAATATAATTATATTTTATCGGGCTAATAATATCACAATTTTTTTCATTTGTCTATTCTGAAAAATCATATTTTTCTGTGTATTTCTTGTGTATAATCATTTAAGCATGTTTTACTACAAATTCACAATTTTTGCCAATTTATCAGTGTTTAAAATTTATATTTTTGCATTTGTCCTTGCAGAAATTTTACACAAATTCTTCCCATACTAAGTTTGCTAAATCGATGCCTTTTTTACTCAATTTTATGCTATTTTCATCAACTTGTATTAAATCTTCATGAGTAAGTTTATCTAATGTTTTACAATATTTCATAATTGGATTTACTCCAAAAATTTTCTTAAAATCCCCTATATTTACTCCGTCTATTTTTCGAAGTCCAAGCATCATAAATTCATTCATCTTATCTTCTTCATTTAAGGTTTCGTTTAACACCAAATTTCTATTTGGATTGCCATTTTCTATATTCTTAATATATTGCTCTAGACTTTCTATATTAGAATACCTTTTGTTGTCCATAAAAGAGCATGCTGCTGCTCCGACTCCGATATACTCTTTTTGTTTCCAACAATCTGTATTGTGTTTTGATTCAAACCCCGGCTTTGCAAAGTTAGATATTTCATAGTGCTTGTATTTATGTTTTTCCAAATAATCCTTTACAAACCAATACATCTCTCGCTCTTCTTCATCTGTTGGCAAAATGGCTGTTCCTTCTTGCACCATTTTTTCCATCTTTGTATTTTCTTCAACTATCAAAGAATACACAGAAATATGCTCTGGTTTTAAATTTACTATTGTTTTTGCACTTTCCTTTAAATCCTCAAGAGTTTGATTTGGAAGAGCCAACATCAAATCCACATTTATATTATCAAATCCTGCCTCTCGTGCCCACTCGAAGGTGTTTTCAAAATCACTATAATTATGAATTCTGCCAATGCTTTTAAGCAGTCTATCTTGAACTGCTTGCAAACCAATGCTTATTCTGTTTATTCCCGCTTTTCTATATGTTTTTAGCTTTTCTTTACTAGCAGTGCCAGGGTTTACTTCAATAGTAATCTCAGCCTCTTCATCAATTTCAAAATTAGCTTTTATAGTCTCCATCACATTCAAAATATACAATTCATCAATAGAAGATGGCGTGCCACCTCCTATGTAAATTGTTTTTATTATAAACTTTGGTTCTAAGCCATGCTCGTGCATAATTCTATTTTCGTTAGCATATTGCACAATTTCACTATTTAAACATTTAATGTATCTTTCCACCATTTCATATCTATTCGGATATGAAACAAAATCGCAATAATAGCATTTTTGCTTGCAAAATGGCATGTGTATGTATAATCCTATTTCTTTTTCTTCCATTTATTTCTACAAATACTCCTCTATTTTCTTGAATCTATGGCTAACACTAGACTTCCCAATTGGATTTTTAAGCATTGCTCCTAACTGCTCTAATGTTGCTTCCGGATTTTCTTCTCTTAAATTTGCAATTTCTTTTAAGTCTTCTGGCAGATTATTAAACTTACCAGACTTCTTCAATTTTTTTATAAGTTCAGCCTGCTTAACAGCTGCATTTATAGTCTTATTAAGGTTTGCTGTCTCACAATTTACAATTCTGTTTACGTTGTTTTTCATCTCTCTAAGCACACGTATTTCTTCAAACTTTAACACAGTAGAATGACCACCCACTAAAGCTAACATTTTAGATATTTCTTCTCCATCTTTTAGATAAACTGTTTTTTCTAAAATTTTAGCCCCAATGGAATATTCATTTAACAATTTTAATGTAAATTCCGCACATTCTTTATCTTTAAAAATTATTTCCAAATGGTATTTATTCCTTGGGTTGTTTATTGAACCTGCACCCAAGAAGTTTCCTCTTATATATGCTTTTTTCAAGTTATCTTGTTGTAAATAATTTTCTGCATCTTCTAAAACTGGGATTTCATCACACTTATATGTAATACTGTATGTTTTGCCAGTTATATTTATCTTGTAATCCTTAATCTCTAAGTTATTCAATAGCTTAGAAAACCTATTTATGTTGTACTCACTTTCAGTTGAAAACTTTACATTTCTACCTTTCACATCTATATTATTAGACGCCAAATAACCAAGAAATTCTGCGTAGACTTCTTGTTTATTCTTCAAATTATTTATTTGACTTAGTTCCATTTTCAAATCTGATGAAAAAGACATTTCTATCACTTCCTTAATATAAATTACACATATTATAATTATAGCTTAATCTACTATGTTACTTGCTTTTTAATATAAAATAGTAACACTGTATTTTTATTATAAATATCATAAAACAAATAGTCTTGCAATTTAATATTTCTAAATTTTGCCTACTTTTGCAATTACACATCTATCATTCCCAGAAAAATCTTGTATAGTTTTTATTTCTGAATAATTCTTGTTTTCTTTAAGCAGATTTTCCACATCTTCTTTTTGGTCATATCCAATTTCTAATATTAAATATCCATTTTCTATGTAATTGCACGCCTGCTCTATAATTTTTTTATAAAATTTTAATCCATCTTCTCCGCCATCTAGTGCCAAATGTGGCTCATTTTGAACTTGTTTTGGCAAATTGTTTATTACATTGCTTCTTATATATGGTGGATTCGAGACAATAATATTAAACTTTTGCTCCTGTATGTTTTCAAATAAATTTGATTCGATGAATCTTACATTTGTATTGTTTTTTTCATTATTATTTTTAGCAACTTCCAGTGCTTTAGTACTAATATCACTCGCAAAAACTGCAGTCTTATCTCCAAGAAAGTTTGAAAGAGAAACTGCAATAGCCCCACTACCAGTACACAAGTCTAATATTCTTATTTTGCCATTTTTTAGAAGTAACTCTTTGCATTTTTTCAAGGTTTCTTCCACAATAATTTCCGTATCTGGCTGTGGAATAAGCACATTCTCGTTTACAAAAAAATTCAATCCCATAAACTCTTGGTTGTTAGTTATATATTGTAATGGCTTACCATTAATTAACTTATTTATATTTTCTCTAAACTTTATATAATCTTCTGCATTAAGCTCATCATCCAAATGAATTACCAGATATTGTTTTTCTACGCCTAATACAAAAGCTAGTAATTCTCTTGTTATTATTACATTATCTTCTATATTATTCTTGCTTAATACATTTTTTCCTTCTTCAATTACTTCCTTTATTTTCATACTAAAACCTCTTCAACAATATGCAAATATTATACTATTTCCATGTAGTAATTGCAATATTCATAATAGTAATTACTGATATCGAGGTTGGAAAAGAATTAAATTTTGGCAAGGAAAATGATATTCAAAAGGCAAAAGATCATACTTGATGTATATGTAACCTCGTTTTGAATGAAATTTGACGAAGCCAAAATTCTAAGTATTTTCCAGCCAAAGCAAAAGCACCACCTAAATTAAGTGATGCTTCAAATTTACTATAGAAATCGCCCCACATTAGCCGTAAGCCGAATGAAATTTTAAGGACCTGCACCAGCAGGTGGGTGTCTTGTTAAATGTTCCTGGGTTTCTTAAGTTTATAACCTAAGCCTACACGCCACATTTAAAGGCGGACTCCCTTTTAGAATTTGTTGGTTCTAAAATTCCTTTCTACACGTACCACGTAGGGAATGTTTCGTTTCTGCTATTATACTATCATAAACGGAATAACATTGCAATACTTTTTTTAATCTTTCACAGCAATTTCACAATCAAAATATGACAAATTTGGTAAATTTTTTTATTGCATTTTTTCTTTTTTCAAATTATAATATTAATACTAGTGGTTATAGGTAATCCTCAAAACCTAAATATTTTAATGTAAGGAAATTATATGAAAAATCAATCACCTAAGAAAAGTAAAAAAATTGTAAAATTTATTGTTTTTATACTGCTTGTTATACTTCTTGCAGTTTTAATAAAAATCAATTATACAGATGCTCAAAAAAAGATAGCTTTAGAAAATACCATTGCAGACATGACCTCTTTAAACTCTAAGCAAACATTTTCTATTGATAAAATTTACTTATACAGTTCTGCAAATGCAACAAATAATAAAACAAAAAAATCAATGTGGAATTTAAATGTTTATCAGTATACAGATATTGCATTATACATTTCGGGTAATGCTAATAATAAAGCCCAAAATACTATTAAAGAATTGTATATAGATAATATAAAGTTTGATTCTTTTAATGGCGGAACTCCTAATTTGCATTACAAGAACTTGTTTGAATTTGGAAAGTTTAATATAGAAACAGATTATTTAATTACAGATAGATTAAATTATGAAATTGTAGAACCTGCAAAAATGGATTCAAAATTTAATACTTTAGATAATTCTATAAATGCTGAAACAACTGACACTGTCGATGGCGTTGAAACAAATAATACAAATGCAGATTCATCTAACAATGTAAACGATACATCTAGTGTTTCATCAATAGAGAACTTAGATTATGCAAAGCCACAAGTATATTCAGATTTATCCAATCCAATTACATTAGAATATATGAATTTAATAAAAAGTAATTACTTGGTTTCAGATATTGAAAACCCTTTAGTTTACAATGGTTCTCTATTAAAAAGAGCAGGAGTTGATTTAGCCTCAATTTCTGGAAATATTACTTTTAAAGTTCATATAAAAAATATTCTTGAAGAAAGTTATGTTGCAAATATCAAAATTGCCATTCCTCTAAAAGATGATGTTTCTGGAGATACTATTTATGATGGAAGCTTTACAAAGGAAATTACAACAAAAACAAATTTTAGTATTGAAAAATAGGACTTTAATGTTTTAGATATATTTTATTTATAAAAATTAACGAGGTGTGTTATTAAAACTACCTCGTTTTTAAAATACATTTTATTTATTAGATAATATTTCTTTCACTTCTTTTTCAGTTAATTCAACTGCTTTAGCAATTTGTTCTATGGGAATATTTAGCTTATGTAAATTTTTTATCACTTTCTTTTTTAGCTTTTTCTAATTCTTCTTTCATTTGTAATCTGTCTGCTATTTCAAGAGTTCTATTTAATGCCTTTCTT
>ENA-OOXY01002361-OOXY01002361.1-human-gut-metagenome-genome-assembly--contig:-NODE-2361-length-10138-cov-2.012992_pt1 | contig 10138 bp, 10 predicted proteins | sample MGYA00241593_ERZ501355 | MGnify/ENA primary metagenome ERZ501355 (study PRJEB25962, sample SAMEA2042739) | human gut metagenome | biome: human gut; feature: human-associated habitat; material: faeces... | reverse complement strand
TTCTTCTCCAGCTGGTCGCCGGTTACGGAAGCCACGGCTCCTGTCAGGTCGCGGCGCTTCATGGTGCCGTAACCAATGACAACCACCTCGTCGAGCGACTTGTCTGACGACTTCATGGTGAGGTCGATTCTCCTTCTGTTGCCCACTGCAATCTCCTGATCTTGGTAACCAATGTAAGATACCTTGATTTTCTGGTTAGGCTTTGCATTGGGAATGGTGTAGTTACCATCAATATCGGTCACTGCCACAGGCTTGCCGTCTAGCATGATGGTCACGCCGATGAGGGGGTCACCTGTAGCATCTTTCACTGTGCCTGATATGCCTTGGGCATAAACGCCTGTGCACGATAGACCCAGTATTAACGCTAATGTAGCTTTTCTAAATCTTTTTTGCATGATGACTTGATTTAGGTGTATAATTAATAAAATTAGTTTCAGTTTGTCATTACATCTTTATTTGTATAAGGCAAAGTTAGTCTATCATTTTGAGATATGCAAACAATATTTTCTTATTTCTTTATTTGTTTACAAAAATTAACCAAGTTGTATATTACACATTGTCCTTGCTTAACGTCAAAAAGGCTTTTTATGTAGTTATGATTAGCTTTTCTTTTGGTTTAATGTGCCGGTTTGGTGGTCTGATTGTTAGTTGACTGATGCGCCGGAAGGCGTAGTGTTATAATCTTTTCAGGTCTTGTAAAAGACAGTTTGGGTGGGGGCTAGTTTCAAAAGTGGCCTTTTGGCATTGCGAAAGTGCCTGTTTTGTGTTGCAAAAGTGCCTATTTTGATGTACAAGAAAGGCATTCTTGAAAAACAAAAAAAGGAGGAGCGGCTCGCTGGCTGTTCCTCCCTCTTTATAAACTAATTGTAAGACTAATTGTTGACTGATCCGCTGACAATATCAAGCAGCTCGTTTGTAATGGCTTGCTGCCTGCTCTTGTTGTATTGCAAGTTGAGATCCTTGAGCAGTTCGTCGGCATTGTCGGTAGCCGTTTGCATGGCAACCATTCTTGCGGCGTGCTCAGAGGCAACGCTGTCTAACAGAGCTGTATACACTTTAAGGTGCAGTTCCTTAGGTATAAGCTCGCGTAGCACGGTTTCAAGGTCGGGCTCTACGATGAAGTCGTCGTTGAGTGGTTTGGCCTCAAGCCGCTTCTTTTCCTCAGCCTCGCGGCGTTTCTTCAGATAGTCTTGTGCCTTCTTCGTTGCGATGTTGGATGTAAGGTCGCGGTCGTTGTCGGTTCCTATCTCCGTAGTCACATCAAAAGGCAGGAATACTCGGCGTTGCAGAATTTGCGAACCGGCGCTCTTGAAGTGGTGGTATATCATCTCCACCTTATCTACCTCGCCTTTAAGCCACTTTTGCCCCACCTCGATAGCTATCTTCCGGCATCCCTCAGAGTTAGGCTTATCGGCCAAGCTGGTGAAGTCGCCGGCGCTTTGCAATGCCAACTTATCTACTTTCTCGGCCACTTTCCGTCCGATGGGGTAGATGAGAATGTCAGAATCTGTGAGTCCTTGTGCGTGATATTCTTCAATAGCCTGCAACATGAGTTTGATGACATTGGCATTGAAGCCTCCGCACAACGAGCTGTTGGATGCGTAAACAAGCAAAGCCACCTTCTTGACGGGGCGTGCCACCTCATAAGGAGTCTCGCTTTCGGGCGACGAGGCCAGGAAAGTGAGGAGAATATGCTCCAATAACGTTTCGTAAGGGAGCATATTCTCTATTGCTGTTTGGGCATGATGCAACTTCGAGGAAGCCACCATCTTCATGGCACTCGTTATCTTACGGGTGCTGTTAACGCTGGCTATTCGTGTTTTTATTTCTTTTAAAGATGGCATAAGCTTCTATCTACATTATTTATATTGACCGGATATGTTGGCAATAACTTCCTCGATGGTCTTTGTGGCATCGTCGGTTATCTTGCCTGAAGCCAGTGTGTCGAGCACATCCTTGTGAGATGACCTCATAGAATCGAGGAACTGGTTCTGCGCCTCGCGCACTTTGTCTACCGGAACATCATGCAGCAAACCGTGAACGCCGCAATATAGTATGGCTATTTGCTCGCCTACAGGCATTGGGCTGTACTGTGGCTGGATGAGCAACTCATTGTTTTTGCGGCCACGGTCGAGCGTCATGGCTGTAACGGCGTCCATATCACTTGAGAACTTGGAGAATGCTTCCAGCTCACGATACTGTGCCATGTCTATCTTGAGGGTACCTGCCACCTTCTTCATACTCTTTATTTGGGCCGAACCACCTACACGGCTCACCGAGATACCCACGTTAATGGCGGGGCGGAAGCCTTGGTTGAAGAGGTCGGTTTCAAGATATATCTGTCCGTCGGTAATGGAGATAACGTTGGTAGGTATGTAAGCCGACACGTCGCCTGCCTGTGTCTCGATGATAGGCAGGGCAGTGAGCGAGCCTCCACCCTTTACATGTCCCTTCATACATTCGGGCAGATCGTTCATCTGCTCGGCCACTTCCTGCTGGTCGTTGATGCGCGCCGCGCGCTCAAGCAGACGGCTGTGCAGATAGAACACATCGCCTGGATAGGCCTCACGGCCAGAAGGACGACGCAAGATAAGTGATACCTCACGGTAGGCCACGGCTTGCTTTGACAAGTCGTCGTACACCACAAGGGCTGACAGGCCTCTGTCGCGGAAGTATTCGCCTATGGCTGCGCCGGCAAACGGTGCATAATATTGCATGGCAGCAGGGTCGGCGGCCGTTGCACTCACCACAATGGTGTAGGGCATAGCGCCGTGCTCCTTGAGTGTTTGCACGAGTGCGGCAACGGTAGATGCCTTTTGTCCGATTGCCACATAGATGCAGTAAACGGGCTTTCCGGCCTCAAAGAGGCTCTTCTGATTGATGATGGTATCAACAGCAATGGCCGTCTTACCTGTCTGTCGGTCGCCGATGATGAGCTCACGCTGGCCTCTGCCGATAGGAATCATGGAGTCTACTGCCTTCAAACCAGTCTGCAGTGGCTCTTTCACGGGCTGTCTGTAGATCACTCCGGGTGCCTTTCTGTCTAGTGGCATCTCGAAACTGTCTGACAGGTCGATGTCGCCCTTGCCGTCGATAGGCCTTCCCAGCGGGTCGATAACGCGTCCCAGGAAGTTGTCATTGACGCGTATGGAAGCGATACGGTGCGTACGCTTCACTTTCTGTCCTTCTTTGATGCCCACTGTAGCGCCAAGAAGCACGCAGCCCACATTGTCTTCCTCCAAGTTCATCACGATGGCCATGGTGCCGTTTTCGAACTCCAGCAACTCGTTGGCCTCAGCATTGCGCAGTCCGTATATACGGGCTACGCCGTCGCCTACGGTGAGAACCGTTCCCACCTCGTCGAACTGTTCCTCAGAGTTGATGCCTTCGAGCTCTTTCAGCAGCACTTCCGACACTTCACTTGGTTTTATTTTCTCAGACATATTTTACTTTTTAATTTTTTAGTTCATTAAGGATTGTGTTCAGTTTTGTCTTCACACTTGCATCCATTCTGTAGGTGTCATACTCTAAGATGAACCCTCCGATGATCGAAGGATCAACTTGTGTGTTGAACTCTACAGTGCCATGAGTCTTTGCTTCCACCATCTGCTTCATCTTGTCTTCAGTTTTCTGCGACACTTTAGTAGCGGTGGTAAGCGTTCCTTGGATGATATTCTTCTGTCTCCGGTATAGGGTAATGTATGATGCCGCCATAAACTGCAGGGCATTTCCCCTATCTTTATGCAGAACAATAGCAATAAACTTGCGTGTCAGTTCTGATACCTCTCCTCCACAAGCCTGTGCGAGCAGCTGCTCTTTTGTGGCGTTTTGGAGAATGGGGTTGTCTATAGTGAAGCGCAGTTGAGGCACTTCAAGGTAGCTTTGAGAGAGCGTTTGCATCTCCTTGTATACCTTATCCTCAAGCTTTTGCTCATCCGCACATTTAAGAAGTGCACGGGCATAGCGAACCGAAATTACTCCTAAATCCATATAAACTGTTAGTTACTTTGTTCTGTATTCTTAGAAGAATAATCGTCCAACAAACGATTTATCATATCCATCTGCTTGTCATCAGATGACAAATTGCTCTTGAGTATCTTTTCTGCAATACGCACGCTCAGCACAGCCACCTGGTTTCTAATCTCCCTGATGGCGTTTTGCTTCTCGCCCTCTATCTGCGCTCTAGCGTCAGAAAGCAGGCGGGCGCCCTCCTCGCGAGCCTTGTCTTGTGCCTGTTCTATGATTTTGTCACGTGTGGAAGAGGCTTCCTTGAGTATGGCAGCCTGCTTCTCGCGTGCTTCAAGCAAAATGGATTCACCCTCTTTTTGTATGTTGGCAAGCCGCTCGTTGGCCTCTTGAGCCTTGCGAAGGCTGTTGTCGATGTAGGTCTTACGGTCGTCTACCATCTTGATGATAACGGGGAAGCCCCATTTAAGCAAGATGAGGAAGACGATGATGAACACCACCGACATCCAAAAGAGTAGGCCTGTTGAAGGAATTAACAAATCCATAAGCTGTTACTTATTTGTTGATAACGCTCAGCCCTGCCCCTTTTGGAACAGGACTTTGATTGCTTGATGTTACATAACGATGGCAAGAATGGCGATGATGACGGCGAAGAATGCCACACCCTCAACCAAAGCTGCCGCGATAATCATTGATGAACGCAGGTCGCTCATCTTCTCCGGCTGTCTTGCCATGGCGTCCATGGCCTGTCCACCGATTCTACCAATACCGATACCTGCGCCTATGGCAGCTAAACCTGCGCCTACTGCAGCGCCCAACTTTGCAAGAGCAACATCTGCTAATAATAATGATAACATAGTACTTAATTTTTAATTGTTTATTATTTTAGTTCTTTATTCGCGTTTGGTACACCCACCTCGCTATGCCTCATGGGCATGGACGTGAGCTAAAGAGATGAACACTGCGCTCAGCATGGTGAAAACCAATGCCTGAATGTAGCTTACCAGTATCTCCAACAGCATCATGAAGACGCTCATGGCCACGCTCACCACGGTCATGCTTGAGCCTGCCAGCACGTTGGCCAGCACGTTGTCGGCTATTCCGAACATGATGAATATGATGGCGGCGAATGACAATGCGATGGCATGACCGGCCATCATGTTGGCAAAGAGTCGGATGATCAGGGCCAGAGGCTTGGTGAATATGCCGAAGAGCTCAATGAAAGGCATGAGCGGCACGGGCACTTTCAGCCACATAGGTACATCTGGCCAGAAGATGTCTTTCCAGTATTCCTTCGTTCCGGTGAAGTTTGTGATGAGGAAAGTCGTCACACCCAGGAAGCACGTGCAGGCAATATTGCCCGTCAGGTTGCCGCCGCCGGGAGGGAAAGGAACGATACCCATGATGTTGGCAGTGAAGATAAAGAAGAAGCAAGTGAGCAGCCATGGGGCATATTTAGGTGCCTCATCGCCCATGCAAGCCTTTATCACCTCGTTGTAAATGTTCATAATGAACATGTGCATCAGGCCAGTGAAGCCTTTCGGAGCAGGGTCATCTATCTTGTGTTTGCTGCACCAGCGGGCCGGAATAAGCACGCAGAGCAGAAGCAAGATGGCATCTATGAAGAGCACGCAAGTGGTCTTTGTGATGGATATGTCGAAGGGAGTGACCTCCTGTCCGTTCACTTTTTCCACTATCTTATTAGGATTTTGCTTAGCGTCGGCATTCTTTATGACCAGGTTGTATGGCCCCGGTCTGTCTCCGTTAGCGTCGGGTTCCTCAGAGAAAGCGGCGCTGCTGAAGATATGCCAACCCGTAGAGCTCTTCACGATAACGGGAAGATGGATGACGGCATTGCCCGAGATGTGCCAGTCGTATGAGTCTTTGATATGTCCCCACAAAATGCTCTTAACGTCTACCGACTGCTTTTTAGAGAAGTCGTGTGCACTCATTGGCGCCGCGGCAAGCATCATCAGCAGCACGAAAAGCAATTGCTTGATGTATTTCATACCATTGTTCATTTTTACTTAATTTTATGTTTTCGCTCTATTCTAGTAAAGAATATGGTGTCGAAGAGCAGCATGACGAGATAGAAGGCCACGAAAACCATGCTGAAGCCCAACATCATTTGCCTGTCGGGCCTGAGCAAGATAAGTGCCAGCACCACCACTATCAGCGAGGCCAACATGCGCAGGCCTGATGCCGCCAGATAGAATTTGGCCAGACTATTGGGCGATGTCCGGGCCGTGGCTTTCCATGCTTGGCCGTAGAGAAGGTTGCAGACGAATGAGTAGACGGCGCTCACCAGAGCGGCGTTCACCAGATACTGCAGCCTGGCAACCTGCATAATGAACATCGCGAGCAGCATACTGCCGCACACCACCCACAAGCTCATCTTGTAGTATGCCTTACTTATGGTCTTTATCTCATTCATACTTCATTTTCACATCTCCACGCACAGGCTCACTTCGTTGCGTCTTACCTCAACAAAACCGCCGTGAATTTGCAACTCTTTCTTGCCTTCTTTACTTGAATATTGCACCCGTCCCTCACTTAGAGTAGATATGATGGGGGCGTGGTCGGTCAGTATTTCAAACTCACCTGCCGTTCCCGGCACCAGTACGCTCTCCACATCACCCTTGAAGACGGTTTTCTCAGGACTCACAATTTTCAGATTCAGCATAACATTACTTATTTATACGTTAAACTGTGTGGGCCTGATGAGTTAGCCTTTTGCGGCATCAAGCAGCTTCTTGCCCTTGGCTATGGCATCGTCTATGGTGCCAACGTTCAGGAAAGCCTGCTCCGGCAGGTCGTCTACCTCGCCGTTGAGTATGGCGTTGAAGCCCTTGATGGTTTCCTCTATAGGCACCATCACACCTGGAACACCCGTAAACTGCTCGGCTACGGTGAATGGCTGAGAGAGGAAACGCTGCACGCGGCGTGCACGGTTCACCACCAACTTGTCCTCATCAGACAGCTCGTCCATACCCAGAATGGCTATAATGTCCTGCAACTCGTTATAGTGCTGCAGTGTTTCCTTCACTCTTTGGGCGCAATCATAATGCTCCTTGCCCACGATGAGCGGGTCAAGAATACGCGAAGTACTAGCCAACGGATCCACGGCAGGGTATATACCCAACTGCGTAATCTTACGGTCGAGCACCGTAGTAGCGTCCAAGTGTGTAAAGGTAGTAGCCGGTGCCGGGTCGGTAAGGTCGTCGGCAGGCACATACACAGCCTGTACGGAGGTGATAGAGCCGTTCTTCGTAGAGGTGATACGCTCCTGCATGGCACCCATCTCACTGGCCAGCGTAGGCTGATAACCCACAGCTGAAGGCATACGACCCAGCAGAGCCGACACCTCAGAGCCTGCTTGCGTGAATCGGAAGATGTTGTCTATGAAGAACATGATGTCACCTGCCTCGCCGTTCTTGCCTCCGTGGTCACGAAACTCCTCGGCGATGGTCAGACCAGACAGAGCCACTGACGCACGTGCGCCTGGCGGTTCGTTCATCTGTCCGTAGACAAGTGTGGCCTGAGACTTCTTGAGTTCCTCCGGATCAACAAGTGAGAGGTCCCACTTTCCTTCGTCCATGGCCTTCTTAAACTTCTCTCCGTAGCGTATAACTCCGGCATCGAGCATGTCCCTAATCAGGTCGTTTCCCTCACGGGTACGCTCACCCACGCCGGCGAACACCGAGTAACCGTTGTGTCCTTTTGCCACGTTGTTGATGAGCTCCATGATGAGCACCGTCTTACCTACGCCGGCTCCGCCGAACAAACCAATCTTTCCACCTTTCATATAAGGCTCCAGCAAGTCTATCACCTTGATGCCGGTGGGCAGCATTTCCTTGTGTGTGGAGAGCTCGTCAAACTTAGGAGGCTCGCGGTGAATAGGGTAGGCGCCGGCCATATCCAATGGTTTCATACCGTCAATAGGCTGTCCGATGACGTTCATCATCCTGCCTTTGATCTGTTCTCCTGCCGGCATAATGATAGGTCTGCCCGTAGGAGTCACTTCCAGGCCACGTTGCAAACCGTCCGTATTATCCATGGCCACACATCTCACGGTGTCTTCACCGATGTGTTGCTCCACCTCAATGACCAAGTAACGGCCATCAGGACGTTTTACAATCAGCGCCTCATAAATCTTGGGCAATATCTTTTCGGGGTCCTCGCCTTTGGTGTCGAAGTAGACATCAATGACCGGTCCGATAATCTGAGAGATATGTCCTTTAATCTGTGACATAAGCTTTTTGTTATTTATTATTTGTAAACTAGTTCATGCTTAATAGTTTTCTTGTATGCAAAAGTAAAGAAACTTTTTTTGTTGTACAAATATATTGTTCACAATTATGCTTAAAAGAACAATTTTATTATAATTTAAAACACTATGAAATCTTTATGTTTTGCATGGTCGGGCACACGGTTGTCTCCGGGTAAAAGAATGTCGTTATGCAGCGGAAGCTTGCCTTGGGCTTACCCAAGGGTAAGCTTCCGCTGATATGTGCATGTTTGTTACGGTCGAGACTCCGTTATATGCTCAACTCGTCAAGAACTTTTATGAGCTTTCTGTCAAAGGGCTTGTCGCTTCTGATAGCCTCCAACAGTGGCACATACACCAGCTCGTTGTTGCGCACACCCACCATGATGTTGCGCTGGCCTTGCATGATGGCCTCTATGGCTCCGCATCCTGTGCGTGCAGCCAGTATTCTGTCACGTGCCGATGGGCTGCCGCCACGCTGCAGGTGTCCGAGAATAGACACGCGAACATCATATCCCGGGAACTCTTTCTTCACACGGTCGGCATAGTAAAGCGCGCCGCATTTCGGGCTTTCTGATACGATGACGATGCAGCTCTTCTTGGATTTGCGTATACCTCTCTCCATAAACTGTGACAACTGGTCTACGTCTGTAGAGTCTTCTGGTATGATAGCAGCCTCAGCACCCGTTGCTATGGCGCTGTTCTGTGCAAGGAAGCCGGCATCACGACCCATCACTTCAACAAAGAAGATGCGCTCGTGGCTCTGCGCCGTATCGCGTATGCGGTCTACACACTCTACGATTGTGTTGAGCGTAGTGTCATAGCCAATGGTGTTGTCGGTGCCGTAGAGGTCGTTGTCTATAGTGCCTGGCAGTCCGATGCAGCACATGTCATACTCCTGGGCGAACTTCATGGCGCCTGTGAGCGAGCCATTTCCGCCTATGATAACCAAGGCGTCGATGCCCTCGGCCACTACATTGTCGTAAGCCTTCTGCCTACCTTCGGGAGTCATGAATTCTTTTGAACGAGCCGTTTTCAGTATCGTGCCGCCTCTACCTATGATTCCGCTGACGTTTTCTGTGGTAAAAGGCTTGATTTCATCGTTTATCAAGCCGTCGAAACCGCGATAGATTGCTTTAATTTGGAAGCCGTTATATATTCCGGCACGGGTTACCGCGCGTATTGCGGCGTTCATTCCTGGCGCGTCACCGCCAGAGGTAAGAATTCCAATCGTTTTGATCTTAGCCATAATGTAATACTTAAATTTATTGCTGTTTTGTTATTTCAAGAATGTTTCTGTAATCCAAAGAATAGCCAAACCGAGTGCTCCGCCCGCCAGAGCTTTCACTCCTACGTTGCGAAAATACCACCCGGTGTGCACGTGTTCGAGCTTCATCAGGGCCATGCCGCTAAGCGAACCGGCCGCCAGCACATTGCCTCCGGCCACCACGCTGAAGGAGATGACCTTCCAGAAGAGTCCGTTCTGCGTGAAGAGTTCAGAGAATGGCGCTGCCGCGTCGGTCACTACGGGGTATCCGGCTGCCGTAACAAAATTGTCTAGCACGCTGCTCAGGGCTGCTGCCGCCGCGCCACTCAGCCAAACGTTTTGCACATGCATATCCCACCAAAGGGCAAACGAGCTCAGTGCGCCCGTTTCCTTCACCACTCCGAGCAGCAACATGATGCCCATGACAAACAGCATCATCTGTGATGTGCCGTAACGCAGCACCCTTGGCACGCGGTCTTGCACCATCTTGTCTACGCTCATGAGCTTTCGGTTGAATGCCTCGTTCACTATCCAGAGCAGTCCCAGCACGCACAAGGCGCCCAAGAAGGGACTTAGCTTGGTGATGTTATGGAAAGTGGGTATGAACCACAGTCCGCCTATGCCCACCAGCAGCATCA
>ENA-OOXY01002349-OOXY01002349.1-human-gut-metagenome-genome-assembly--contig:-NODE-2349-length-10208-cov-1.736433_pt1 | contig 10208 bp, 7 predicted proteins | sample MGYA00241593_ERZ501355 | MGnify/ENA primary metagenome ERZ501355 (study PRJEB25962, sample SAMEA2042739) | human gut metagenome | biome: human gut; feature: human-associated habitat; material: faeces... | reverse complement strand
CATCCGGGAAATATTGACCATAGGATTTCTTAGTATCCGTAAATTTCCCACATATTTCCACATTTTGCGCATTCGGTGCATACAAAGAGTAATCCAGTTTTCCATTTTGCAAAGCATAAAGGGAAATTTTCCTTGCATTTACAGCGGTTCCTTTTAACGATATTGTCTGATTACCATACCAATAAATTGAAATTCTCTGTGCATTTGGAAAACACTGCGTCAAATTGTCAGCGCGATAATTCCAGTATTTGTACGAGTTATTCTTTGCCTTATATCGCAAATCCAAATAGATCGAATTGATGTCTGTGAAATTTTGCATGCCCTCAAAGTCAACACAATGACCTTCTGTATAGTGCTGCGCAAGCGCCGAATCAAAGTCGATCCCTGTCACCTTGTCTCTTTCCTGATCGGACAAAATTCCATCTTTATTTTTGTCATACTGTGCTACTGCTGTACGTACACAAACATCCGGAAATGTCTTCTCATCAATTTTAACCGATGCCGCATCTGCTGTTCCTCCTGCAAAGCAGGCGATTCCTAACGCTGCTATCGTACTTAAGATTAGTTTTTTCCATTGGATCATAATGATCACTCCTTCCTGCTATTATGAATTTTTTGTTTCCCTTATACCGCAACATAGCAGCATAAGGGATATTGCTTTTTGTCTTTGATACATTTAGTACATCAAATATTAATAACAAAATCAATAGTTTGAACGCAATCTTAAGAATTCTTAAGAATTATGTTTTTTATTTGTTTCATATGTTTTATTTTGTATTGTATGTTCTTTGACAGCATATCCTTGTTCATGGTATTCTATTTTTGTGCTGATAAAGCAACATTTACGATTTAAGAAAGGATTGATAGATTATTATGCAAACGAGAAAAACAATTATTGCGGCTGCTTTAGTTTGGATGGCAGGCTTGCTTGGAATCATTCTTTTTCAAGATGTCTTTGCCGGATCCCTGTTGGGCGCAGTTTTAGGTATACTGATGGTGATCGTCACACTGGCTGCTACCTATTTTATGGTGGATGGTATGCTCATGCTGAAACAACAGAGCGAAGAACAGCAGGATTTACTGCAGCGAGCTTATCAAGATAAATTATTAGAATTAATGAGTCAGGAGATGGAACGTCTGAATGGCAAAAAAGGCGAACCTGCCACTATCGACGATGCTTCTTTCGAACAGTACAAATCCATCAACAAAACTACGTTGCAGGCCGCCAAACTTATTGTGAAATATAATAAAAAATCAACAGAAGAGATCCATGATAAGCTGGATCAATTATTGGACAAAACCAAAACTTCTTAATACAAAGATCCAAACGGTCAATGTTACCGCTGACAAAACTGTGGTTGCGACCACAATACTAGAGGCAAGCTCTGCATCGCCATCCATGTTTTTTGCCATGATATAAGACGCCGGTGTGCAGGGCGATGCCAGCATGATAAGAAGTGCGATCAACTTTTGATCGCGAAATCCCATATATATGGCAAGTGGCATAAATACAGCAGCCAGACCGATCAACTTAATAAAGGATGCACCCAAGGTCGGCTTAATCTTTGCAAGTGCCTCTCTGCCACGAAATGTTGCACCGATCGAAATAAGTGCTAACGGCGAGGTCATAACTCCCATATTCGATATTGTCTTTTTAACCATCCCCGGAAATTTAATATTAAAAAATGATGCGATCATCCCAAGCACAATTCCAATGATGATCGGATTTGTCAACACGCCAATACACGCTTTGCGGATGCCCTTTTTGTCTGCGTCACTGCTCGTAAAGGTCAAAATGATGACCGCAAAGATATTGTAAAGAGGGACAGATCCAATGATCATCAATGGTGCCATGCCGGAAGTCCCATATATGTTTTGAATAAAGGCAACACCTAAGATCGCCGCACTGCTGCGGTATGATCCCTGCACAAAAGCACCGACCATTGATTTGTCCGGCATTAGCTTTGCCGCCAAAAACCAGATCACAACGATGGAAATCAGCGTTATAATAAAACAAAACCCTATGTACGGTGCATCAAAATTCTGTCGGATGTTAGTATCAGCCAGATCCAAAAAGATCATGCAAGGCAGACAGGCTCTGAACACGAATTTATTGGATATGCTTGCAAAGTGCTCATCGATCAAGCCAATCTTGCATAAAAGATTACCGATCACGATCACTGCAAATACCGGAACTGTCGCATTTAAGCTAAATATAAAACTACTCATCGTATTGTCTCCTCTGTTCTTTTTCTAATATAGCAAATCTATTTCCATAGATAATTTCCATAGATAATTTCTACAAATCGTATTCACCTATTTTTATTTGCTGCACCAATAACTGTACCACATAATACTTTATAGTGTCAAAAATAGAGAATTGTGCTATACTATAATTTACGCAAGGGATAATGTCGTTTTCTCGCAGGAATTAAATGAAAGAATGGAGAATAGAGATGGCAAAGAAAAGTTTAACCCGCAGAGGGTTAAAAATTATTGTTGTTGGCTGTGGTAAAGTCGGCGAAACGCTCACCGATCAGCTAACCAGAGAAGGGCATGAAGTCACTTTGATTGACAAAGATCCCACTAAAGTCCATGACCTGACAAACATGTATGATGTAATGGGCATTGTTGGAACAGGTGCAAGTTACAGTGTACAGATGGAGGCAGGCATTGAGAGCGCAGACCTGTTGATCGCTGTCACCGAATCTGACGAGCTCAATCTGCTGTGCTGTACTGTTGCAAAACGCGTCGGCGATTGCTCTGCAATTGCCCGTGTAAGAACTCCGGAATACAGTGAAGAAATCCCTTATTTACGTGAGAAACTAGGACTTGCGCTGATCATTAACCCGGAGCAGGCAGCTGCAAATGAGGCAGCGCGATTACTCTACCTGCCTACTGCCTTGGAAGTTCACTCTTTTGCTCATGGTCAGGCCGAGATCGTAAAGTTTAAGCTTGCTGAAAATAATACAATGAATCAGAAATCGATTGCAGACTTGGGTCGTACCGGACTTCTCGACCGTATCGTCATTTGCGGCGTAGAACGCGATGGCGAAATGACGATCCCAGCCGGAGATTTTATCTTTGAAGAGGGAGATATGGTTTCTTTCGTTGCCGCTCAACATGACGCGAAGAATTTTATGCGACGCATTGGACTTCCTACCAATCAGGTGCGTGACACAATGATCGTCGGCGGTGGCAAAGCTGCTTATTATCTGGCAAAATGCTTACTGGATGTCGGTATCGAAGTCAAAATGATCGAGCGAAACCGCGCCCGCTGTGAAGAGTTGGCTGTGATGCTTCCGGATGCGATCATTATTAATGGCGATGGCACAGATACCGAACTTCTCAAGGAAGAAGGCATTGAGCATGTAGAATCCTTTGTCTCTCTGACGGGAATTGATGAGGAAAATGTGCTTCTGACGCTTCATGCCAGAAACGTATCGGATGCCAAAGTAGTTACGAAGATTAACCGCTCCAACTTCAAAACCGTGATCAACGAACTGGATCTGGGAAGTGTTGTGTATCCAAGACATATTACTTCTGAAACGATCATTGCCTACGTGCGCGCAAAACGTGCTTCGCTGAACAGCAACGTAGAAACTGTATACAATTTATTTGATTCTCGTGCGGAAGCAGTGGAATTTTTGGTGAAAGAAGAATGTGAAGTAACCGGCAAACCTTTAATGGAACTGAAACTCAAGAAGGATCTTTTGGTTTCGTGTATTTTCCGCAATGGCGAAATCATCATGCCATCCGGTAATGACTGTATTATGGTCGGCGATGCCGTATTGATCGTAACTGCACACACCGGACTGGGCGATCTGCAGGATATTCTGGCATAAACGGCAAGATATACTGTGCCTGCGACAATGTGCTGAAGCCCCAGAAAGGCTGGCTGGCATAGAAAGGAATGTAGATTTGATATGAATTATTCGGCTGTAAAATATATTTTATCGTATGTGTTAATGATTGAAGGTGCATTGCTCCTTTTTCCATTTATTGTTGGTGTCCTATATATGGAACAGAAAAGTGTATGGTATCTGCTGGTCGCAGTTATCTGCATTGTTCTGGGTGTGTTGGGAACACGTCATAAACCCAAAAATGCGATGTTTTATTTTAAGGAAGGCTGTCTGGCAACAGCCGCCAGTTGGATCACACTCAGTATTTTCGGTTCTCTCCCATTAATATTGACTGGTGAATATCCAAGTTACGTGGATGCACTGTTCGAAATCGTGTCCGGTTTTACGACCACAGGAGCGACGGTGTTGAGTGATGTGGAATGTCTGTGCCATGCAACACTTTTTTGGCGCGCATTTACACATTGGATCGGTGGTATGGGTGTACTCGTCTTTTTGCTGATGATCATTCCTATGAGTGGCGGCTCCAATATGAATCTGATGCGTGCGGAGAGCCCGGGGCCTTCCGTTGGCAAGCTGGTGCCGCATCTTAAATCCACGGCACAAATTTTGTATGTGATCTATTTTGGCATGACTGTCGTTCAGGTAATCCTGCTGTTGCTCGGCGGCATGTCTTTATTTGAAGCGATCACGACCTCATTTAGTGTCGCCGGTACTGGTGGATTTGGTATTAAAAATGATAGCATTGCAAGTTATTCTCCATATCTGCAATGGGTGATCACAATATTTATGCTGCTATTTGGTGTGAATTTTAATGCCTATTATCTGTTACTTCTTCGCAAATGGAAAAATGCTCTGAAAATGGAGGAAGTTCGTTATTATTTTCTGATCATTGCAGTAGCGATCGGTATTATCTTTTGCAATATTTTACAGATGGTTGGAAATGCAGCAGATGCATTGCGCCAGGCTTCTTTCCAGGTCGCTTCCATTATTACAACAACCGGCTATTCCACCGTTGACTTTAACTTATGGCCGCAATCTTCACGCACGATCATGGTGCTTTTGATGTTTATCGGTGCATGTGCAGGAAGTACCGGCGGCGGTATGAAAGTATCGCGTATCGTGATCTTATTTAAGACAGTTGGTAAGGAATTGCACTCCTATATCCATCCAAAAAGTATTCAGAAGGTTAAATTTGAAAAGAAACCGGTGGAACACGAAGTGCTGCGTGCAACGAATGTATATTTTATCACATATATAATCGTATTTGCCGTTTCAACCTTCCTGATCTCCTTTGAGGAAAAGGACTTGGTGACAACATTTACTTCTGTTGCAACAACACTCAACAATGTTGGCCCCGGATTGGAAAAAGTCGGCCCGATAGAAAATTTTGGTGCATTTACTCCTTTCAGCAAATGTGTCTTTATGTTTGATATGATCGCAGGCAGACTGGAGCTATTCCCACTGTTGATCCTATTTCATCCTGCGTTGTGGAAAGATACTCTATTTCATCGTTCCAAAGACAAAAAATCCAGCCGACGGGTAACCGCTCCCGCTAAGGCGGCTAAGAAAAAAGCAAATAAATAAGCGAATGGCATACAAAAGCAAAACCGGCTTGCACCGTTACGGTGCAAGCCTTTTTACTAACATCGTTATCTAATAGGATTCCCATTGTCATTACAGTCCACTTCTGCTGTCATAACATAACCTATATCTACAGCATTGCATCTGCCAATGCTTCCAAATTCGGAATATCACTCTCTTTCAGTGTTGACTTGATCGTAACGACCGGATCTACGATCGTAATATTCTTCATCGGCTCTAAAATTGCTTTCATCGTGCGTGCCGCAGTTGGTCCCCAAGAACCATTCTCTACGATTCCAACTTTGCGATTCTGATATGCCTTGCTCTGCAAATGATGCAGGAAGTCCTGCATGCAAGGAAATACGCCGCCATCGTAACTTGCTGCTGCCACGATCATTCTGTCATAACGGAATGCGTCCTCTATTACTTCTGCCATATCTTCTCGCGCAAGATCACTGACAACGACTTTTTCTGCACCCTTGCTGCGGAGGATTTCTGCAAGTTTCTCTGCTGCTTTACCGGTATTGCCATGAATAGACGCATATGCGATCAGGATACCTTTGCTTTCCGGCTCATAACTGCTCCAAGTATTGTAAAGATCCAAATAATATCCGAGATTTTCTGTCAAGATCGGTCCATGTAGCGGGCAGATTGTTGCAATATCAAGTCCGGCCGCTTTCTTTAACAAAGTCTGCACCGGTATTCCATATTTACCAACAATATTAAAGTAATATCTGCGTGCCTCACACGCCCAGTCCTCATTTTCAGTAAGAGACAGTGCACCAAATTTACCAAAACCATCTGCGGAGAACAGAATTTTTTCGCTGCTCTCATAAGTAACCATAACTTCCGGCCAGTGTACCATCGGTGCCATTACAAATGTCAATGTATGTGATCCCAAAGAAAGTGTATCACCTTCTTTAACTGTCAAAGTATGTCCCTCTAACGGCAGGTCAAAAAACTGTGGAAGCATCTGGAACGTTTTCGCATTTCCAACTAAAGTTACCTCCGGGTATAATTCTACCAAACGCGCAATGCTTCCGGCATGATCCGGCTCCAAATGCTGTATGATCAAATAGTCTACAGCACGACCGTCTAACGCTGCAGTCAAGTTCTTCTCCCACTGCTCCATGCCTCGCTTGTCCACCGTATCCATCAATGCAACCTTGTCATCCAAAATGACATAGGAATTATAAGAAACTCCTTTCGGTACTACATACTGACTCTCGAATAGATCGATCGTTGTATCGTCCACTCCAATGTATTTTACAGAATCTGAAAACTTAACACTCATATGTATCCTCCATTCTTGCCACAACGGGCTTATATTTTTTCTGCCTCTATTATACACATCCTATGTGTAAAATGCTACTAAAAATAATATGGAATTACCATGTATTTCCATTTGACATCGTCATAAATTTGCTAACCGGTGGCACACTATAAATGTAACCGGTTGATCATTATGGGTTACTCTGTAACGTTTTGCGGTGCCCATAAACACCTTACAGAAATGGAGATTATTATGTCAAAAAAACAAACAAATCAGTCACCAAATTATGAGAACTGCTCTGACAGCACACAGAATTGCGGAAGCAACAATTCCTCTAACAAATCTTCTGCAAAGTCAAGCAACAAGAGCTCTAACAAATCTTCTAACAGCTCTTCCAACAAATCTTCCAACAAGGCTTCCGATCGTTCTTCTAATACGTCAAACGATTGTATGTACTAGAGTGGGGATCTGTTCTACACAACATCAATTGTGCAGTGATCGCATTCTCGCAGATCATGTTTTCATTATAGGAAGCGAGAAGTTTTCTATAACGAAAAGCAGCAGTCAGGTTTCATGCAAACAACATGAAGCCTATCTGCTGTTTCTTTTTTGTCTATCGGTGTGCTCTGAATTTACAGATTGGATTGCCTAGAGCATAAAATTTCTGCTCATATTCCGTCATAATATTATCTGCTGCCGGTCCATTTTCATGTAAATGATAGGATACATAATCGGCATGCCAGCCCGCTTCCTGAAGCTGCTCGAGTGAGAAATCAAATAATGGGCGATTGTCTGTCTTAAATTCAACGACACCATCCCGCTGCAGGATCTGATCGTATCTTGACAAAAATGTAGTCGAGGTCAAACGACGCTTTGCATGACGATCCTTTGGCCATGGATCTGAAAAATTGAGATATATCCTGCCAACCTCGCCCGGCTCAAAATAATCGGTAATTTCTTCCGCATCCATTCTCATAAAAAGCAGATTATCTAATGCAAGCTCCTCTCTTTTGTCAATGGCGCGAATCAATACACTGGAATATTTTTCAATACCTATATAATTAATGTTCGGATTCTGCTGTGCCAACGTCGTAATAAACTGACCCTTTCCCATGCCAATCTCTATGTGTATCGGATGGTCATTATGAAAATACTCACGATTCCAACGTCCCTTGAAATCAGCTCCATCCGTACCATCCGTCTGTATCGTATACGGATCCGCTAAAATTCTTTCGTCAGCTCCTTTTATATTTCGTAATCTCATACTTCCTCCATTTGCTCGATAATTGTAATTCCCTGCGCCATCCTGCGGAGCATCTGTTCTCCAACGTTGGACCGCTTGATCTGCTCCGGACTGTGTGCATCTATTCCGATAATTGCTTTATTTTGCACTTTGCCCGCAATATCCAAAAAGCGTTTGCTCGGATAATGTCTGCCATCAACAGCACCAAGCATATTTAACTCGATCGGGCGGTCATGTTCTTTTAAATACTGACAAAGTCTTGTCATGTGCCGCTCATAAATCGCTGCATCTCCAACATAATTAATGAGATCCGGGTGAGCCAAATACAGATATCTGCCGGACTCGAGCCCTGCAATAACGGTATCCACATAGTTCTGTAACGTTGTTTCATCCGTTGTCGGCGCACCGGTATAAACTCCGTCGCATTCCTGCTTCAGAAAATGCTGACCCAATATCATATAGTCGATCGGATATGGTGCAAGTAATTCATCCTGCGCTTCGATCAGATCCGGCATATGTTCCGTTTCAAAGCCGATCAAAATTCGAATATCATTGCGATATTCTGTTCGCAGTCTCTGCATCGAATCCACATATTCTTCAACCTGATCCGCTCTCATACGGATTCCGGACACAAAATCATCTTTATAGACCCATGGGCAATGGTCCGAAAAGCCCAGCACCTGTATCCCTGCTGCAATGGCAGCCTCAACATACTCGCGGTCTTCACCTACTGCATGCTGACAGCGTTTGGTGTGCGTATGATAATTTGCATACATGGTCTCGTTTCCTTCTTTCCAAAAAAGCAAAGCCAGCGCTTTGCTTTAGCAAGAATTGCTTAAACAATTCTTGGTGGTGTTACTCAACATAACAGCAATTTCCTATTCCGTAAAAAAGCAAAGCCAGCGCTTTGCTTTAGTAATTATTTCCTATTCCGTAAAAAAGCAGCTGACGGGAGTCGAACCCGCCCCCTTAGCTTGGGAAGCTAATGTACTACCGATATACTACAGCTGCATATTTGCAAGTGATCTGCTACTTGTTGGCTCTTAACAGGCCATCCCGGCAGATAACAATGTATGTCTGCATACTTGCTATCTGCTTTTGACCCTTATCTCTTATATATTAAATCAGATTTTACTCAAAAAGTAAAGATTTCTTTAGCAAATCTCTGCACCCGCCGGCATTGTCTTCTCTGGTGCCATCAGTGCCAGATTACCTTCTGCATCTTCTGCACAAAGTAACATTCCTTCAGAAAGAACACCGGCTAACTTAGCTGGTTTCAGATTCACCAAAACCATCACTTTCTTGCCGACCATTTCCTCTGCGGAATAATGCTGCTTGATTCCGGATACGATCTGCTTTACTTCGCTGCCGATCTTAACCTGTGAACAAAGAAGCTTTTTGGACTTTTTCACTTCCTCGCAGGCAATGATCTCTCCTACCTGAAACTGCATCTTCATAAAATCATCAAATGTAATCTCCTCTTTTGGCTCAATATCAATGACTTCCTCTTCGGTCTCGCCACTCTCTGCCTTAGCTTCTGCGATCTGTTTCTGCTTGATCTCCTCTGCTTTGGCAAGCACTTCCTTTGGATCCAGTCGCATAAAGAGGATCTCCGGTTTTTCTACAACGTGTCCACCTGACTGGTACAGCCCGAACTGATCCATCTGATCATAAGCGCGTTTTTGTGCGCCAAGCTGAGCTAATATCTTATCCGTTGTATTCGGCATAAATGCCTCTAACAGGCTGGCGCCGATCGTGATCGCCTCAACCAGATTATATAATACTGTTGATAAACGATCTTTCTTTGCTTCATCTTTGCCTAAAACCCAAGGCTCTGTCTCATCAATATATTTATTGCAGCGTTTGAACAGAGCAAATACTTCTGTAATCGCATCCGCTACACGAAGTTGGTCCATTTTGGCTGTTACTTTGGCTGGTGTTGCCAGAACAAACTGCTTGAGGTTATCGTCTACTTCTTCAGATACACCCTTGTCTGCCACAACGCCGCTCAAGTATTTATTTGTCATCGAGATCGTACGATTTACCAAATTACCAAGTACGTTCGCAAGATCGGAGTTCATACGCTCTACCATCAGATCCCAACTGATCACACCATCGTTCTCGAATGGCATCTCATGCAATACGAAATAACGCACAGCGTCAACACCGAAAATATCAACAAGATCATCTGCATAGATCACATTACCCTTGGATTTACTCATCTTGCCGTCGCCCTGCAGCAGCCATG
>ENA-OOXY01002346-OOXY01002346.1-human-gut-metagenome-genome-assembly--contig:-NODE-2346-length-10224-cov-8.005212_pt1 | contig 10224 bp, 9 predicted proteins | sample MGYA00241593_ERZ501355 | MGnify/ENA primary metagenome ERZ501355 (study PRJEB25962, sample SAMEA2042739) | human gut metagenome | biome: human gut; feature: human-associated habitat; material: faeces... | reverse complement strand
CCCTATCGACAAACCCTAAAATAGATTGGCAAACCCTAAAGAACTTTGATTATCCAAATCAAGTCTGTAAATGTAAATGGTAAGGATTATCCGGCAACAGGCAAGGGTGCTGTAAAGCTTATCAAGGAAGATGGCACAATTGATACTACTCAGGCTCCGTTTGCTGAGGGTTCAAGCTTTGAAATCAAGGTATCAGCAACAGGATATAAGGATGAGCTTTCATTTACATATGAGAAGCCTGTAGTCATTGATACTAAAGCACTTGAGAGTGCAATTGAAAAAGCAGACACACTCAAAGAGGCAGATTACACAGCAGACAGCTGGAAGACATTCTCACAGGTGCTTTCAAGTGCAAAAGCAGTGCTTGAGCAAAAGGATGACCAGACAAAGGTTGACAATGCAGTTGCATCACTCAATAAGGCTATTGAAAGCCTAAAGAAAAAAGAAGCTGTAAATCCGGGAACACCGGGAAATGGTACAGGAAGCACAGGTGCGGTATCCGGAGGTACAGGAAGCTCAAATGGGGCAGATACAAAAGCAGCTGTAGCAACAGGCAGCAAGTCAAATTCTACGACCACTGACACAACAGGTACTGCAGCTAAAAAAGCTACAGTAAAGAAGGCTTCAAAGACAGGTGATACAAACCCTCTTATGGGCATGCTCGCTTTGGCGTTTGCATCGATAAGTCTTGTGGGAGCAGCACTTTTTGCGAAAAAGCCAAACCGTAAATAATATAGGTAAATGATTTAGTTTAAAGGCAAGAAAAACTTTTTCTTGACATATTGCGAAAAAAGTTTAAAATAGTGTTTAATTTAATAAGTAATCTAACAAAAGAGCGATGTTGTTCATACATCGCTCTTTTTTGCATTTTTATGCAGGGTTGGAGGAAAGCGAGGGTGTATTATGAAAGAATTGAGTAATGTTATTTCGGCAATTGATGACTTTGTCTGGGGGCCGGTTATGCTGGTGCTCTTGGTTGGAACAGGAATTTATCTGACATTTCGGATGAGATTTCTTACATGGAGAAACCTGGGATATGCGCTAAAGAGAACACTCAGCAAGGAGGCTCGCACAAAGAGCAGAGGAGAGGGTGATGTATCACCGTTCTCGGCACTGACCACGGCGCTTGCAGCTACAATCGGTACAGGCAATATAGTAGGTGTCGCTACAGCTATGGTTTCCGGAGGACCGGGAGCACTGGTATGGATGTGGATTTCAGCAGCCTTTGGACTTACATCAAAATTCTCTGAGTGTATGCTTGCCATCAAATACCGGGAGGTAAATGAAAAGGGCGAAATGAGCGGTGGCCCGATGTATACGATGAAAAAGGGAATAAAGAATAAGAAGCTTGGAGCTGTTTTAGCATGGCTTTTTGCATTTTTTGCAGTGGTAGCTTCGTTTGGAATCGGAAACATGACACAGGGAAACTCTATATCAGGTGCATTAAAGGCTACCTTTAATGTGCCAACCTGGCTGTCAGGAATAATTATTACAGTGTTTGCACTTCTTATCATCGTAGGTGGTATCAAGTCAATATCAAAGGTTTCATCGGTTGTTGTGCCTGTAATGGCTATCTTCTATGTAATCTGTGGACTTATAGTAATAATAGGAAATATCTCTAACCTTCCGGCCGGCCTTGCAATGATTTTCAAGATGGCATTTTCTGTCAAGGCAGTGGGCGGCGGAATGTGTGGAACAATCGTAGCGTCAATGATGAATGCTATGCGTTATGGTGTAGCCAGAGGTGTTTTCTCAAATGAGGCAGGCATGGGTTCAGCTGCAATCACAGCAGCGGCAGCCACAACCGACAATCCGGTACGCCAGGGTTATATCAACATGACAGGAACCTTCTGGGATACAATAGTTGTTTGTACAATCACCGGACTGGCAATTGCATCATCAGGCGTGCTTGGCATGAAAGATGCTGCTGGAGACTATCTGACAGGCTCTGATATCACCATAGCGGCCTTTAAGACAGTGCTTGGAACAGGCGGAGGATGGCTTGTGACAATAGGTATCACTTTGTTTGCTTTTTCGACAATACTTGGCTGGGAGTATCACGGAGAGAAGGCCTTTGAGTATTTGCTTGGCACACACCGGTTTAACATGGTTTACAGGGTAATTTTCTCACTCGTTGCATACATAGGCTGTACACAGACTTTGAGCCTGGTGTGGAATTTCTCAGATATCGCAAACGCGCTTATGGCTATTCCAAACCTCATCTGTATGCTTCTTTTAAGCGGTGAGATAGCAAGTGATATAAAGAAATTCCAGCCGGAGATAAAAGGCAGCCGGTAGGAAATTATTATATGTGTATTTAAACTTCCATTAAGGTTCATATTGTATCATCCGAATTGCCAAAGGAGGATGATGCAATATGAAATCTAAATTTATAAAGTTCGCAACATCATCATTTATGAGCTTTCTCATAGACTATGCATTGTTTTGCGGACTTTCTTTTATTTTTCCAAATACAAAAATCTATATATTAACAGCAAATATAATAGCGCGTATTGTGAGTGCAGCGTGCAACTATATGATAAACTGCCGTCTGGTTTTCAAAGAAAAGCAGACAATTAAATCTGCATTGTCGTATTTTTTAATGGCTGTTTTCATATTGTGCATGAACAATGTGGTGCTGCTTTTATATTCAACAATTCCATGGATTAAACTTTATATAGCAAAAATATTTACAGAGCTGACACTTTTTGTAATCAGCTACGCTGTGCAGAGGTGTATAATTTTTAAAAATAAAATTTAAAATTAATTAAATTATGATTAAATATTATGATTTAAACTTCATTTAAGGTTGATGTCATATCCTTTACTCATAAAAGAAAAGGAGGTCTTCATTATGAGTGATATGAGATATGCACTGATACCGGCATACAATCCGGATGATAAGCTTATAGAAATTACACACGAGCTTGTTAAATATGGATTTAATATTGTTGTGGTTGATGATGGAAGTGATGAAACGTGCAATGATATTTTTACAGAGATAATCGCCTGTGCCGATGTGCTGCACCATAGGACAAACAGAGGAAAAGGAGCAGCACTAAGAACAGGGCTTGATTATATAGCACAGAAAAACAGCGGTTTGGCAGATACAAACGGCTATGTGGTTGTGACACTTGATGCCGATGGACAGCATTACATGAATGATGTCTTAAGAGTTACAGAGAAATCTGAGGAAAACCGGGATGCACTTGTACTTGGTGCGAGAGGCTTTGATAATGATGTCCCGATAAAAAGCCGGCTGGGAAATGATATTACAAGGCATGTATTTTTCTTTGTGACAGGGGGTAAAAGTATGGGATACGCAGACAGGACTCAGGGCTTTTTCAGATAAGCACATAGATTTTATGAGGCAGATTGATGGTGACAGATATGAGTATGAGATAAATGTGCTGCTTGAGTATGTCGGCAAAAAAATTAAAATTATGGAGGTTCCGATACAAACGATTTATCTGGACGACAACAAGAGCTCACATTTCAATGCAGTGAGGGATTCTTTCCTTATATATGCCCGGATTCTAAAGCATATTAATATCAGGATGGAAAGGCGTGGTGCAGGATGGTAAACGGCAGAAAAATAGGAGAAGGAGTGTATGTAATTGTTCTGGTGATATTTACAGTATATATGCTGCTTGATACATTTGTGATAACTAAGAAGCTTGCTGTTGTCTCGAATCAATCCAGGTCAGTTAGCAGCTCGTCTGATAGTTCAGTAAGCAATTCATCCGGGAAATCAGGAAGCGTAACCAAAAGCTCAACAGCCTACGAGGATGACAACATAAAAATAGCATTAATTGATTATCGCGAGAATGATACTGACATCCATATGGCTGATGTAAAGGTCAGCTCATCAGAGTATCTGAAAACAGCCTTTGCGCAGAGCTCATATGGCAGAAATGTCACAGAAAAGACATCTGATATAGCAGAGAGTGTAAATGCAATCCTAGCGATAAACGGAGACTATTACGGTGCACAGGAGAGTGGATATGTAATACGAAACGGAGTCATTTACAGAGAAACAGCTAAAAGCGGCAACGAGGATCTTGTGATTTATGGAGATGGCAGCTTTGAAATAATAGATGAGGATGATATCACAGCGGAGGAACTTTTGGAAAAAGGAGCGCAGAATGTGCTTGCATTCGGTCCGGCTCTTGTTGAAGACGGCAGTGTGAGTGTCACGGAGGATGAGGAGGTAGGAAAAGCCATGGCAAGTAACCCACGTACAGCAATCGGCATAATAGATGAAAATCACTATGTGTTTGTTGTAGCAGATGGAAGAACATCGGATAACGAGGGCTTATCACTTTATGAGCTTGCAGAGTTTATGGAGTCTCTTGGAGTACAGACTGCCTACAACCTCGACGGAGGAGGTTCGTCCACCATGTATTTTAACGGACAGATAATCAATAAGCCGACGACAAACGGCAGCTCGATAAAAGAACGCAGTGTGAGCGATATTGTGTATATTGGATATTAAAAGAGTTGTTTGAATTATATAATCAGGATTAAATTTATATATTACGGAAGTATGGTGATTTTATGGATAAAACACAGCAACAGAACAGTCTAAGCCAAATATGATATTAAGCAGCAAAGCTTCATTTATACATCAAAGAATAAGGAAGAATACTGTATTTGCAGCATTTTGTGCCATATTTGCAGCAATATACGAGCATTTCAGCCACCAGGTATATTCGCCGTATATGATATGTGCATTTTTATTCCCTGTGTGTCTTGGGATAGTGCCGGATATTATCAGATTGAAATTGTGCAAAAGCCCCAAATATTTACAAAAAGCCGGACAGATATATAGCAGGCATGATATTTCACATATATATGAAATATCTCTTGTTATGCAGCAGTGCGGTATATATACATTTGCTGTCGGAAGTATATTCAGAGGCATACTCGATATTTATGGAACCACAAATGTATTAAGTGCAGTATATTGGTGGGCCGGGGCATTTTTATTTATTGGAGGTATTGGGATAAACTGCGTCAGAAGATGAATGGAAATAAAATGGTTCATTTATTATTTGTAATTGTATAGATAATCAGCTATACTATAAAAAAGTGTAGCTGATTTTTATATGTCAAAGGGGTGGAAACGGGATGGGAATATACTTTAATCCTGGAAATGAGAGTTTTTTACAGTCAAAAAATAGTAGAATATATGTGGATAAGACAGAACTGCTCAATGAGTTAAATAGCAGATTGTCGACAGATGATAAATGTATTGCAGTAAGTCATGCAAGGAGATTTGGAAAATCTCATGCTGCCGGAATGATAGATGCATATTATAGTAGGGGCTGTGATTCAGCAGAGTTGTTTGAAAACACTAAGCTTGCAACAAATCCGGCATATAAAAAACATATGAACAAATACAATGTTATACATCTTGATATTTCATCATTTTGGGATGATTATAAAGCAAATATCATTGAAAAAATCAAGGAATACGTTGTGTCGGATTTGAGGGATGAATTTGAAGAAAATGTTGATTTCTCAAAGAAATTCAGTGTTATACTGATGTCTGTTTATAAGCTTACCGGGATACAGTTTGTAATTATTATAGATGAATGGGATTGTGTAATCAGAAATAGTGATGACCAGAATCTGATTCATAACTATTTACAGTTTCTTCATTCATTGTTTAAATCAGAGGAATCAAAGTATTTCCTTGCTTTGGCATATATAACCGGGATACTTCCGATTAAAAAAATAAAGGACGAATCGGCATTGAATAATTTTCAGGAGTTTACAATGCTTAAATCCAGACCGATTACACAATATTATGGTTTTACAGAAGAAGAAGTCATGATGCTGTGCAGGCAATACAACATGGATTATGAGAGTATGAGAGCCTGGTACAATGGCTATCTGCTAGATGGTATGCATATGTATAATCCGAATTCAGTGTCGATGGCACTTAATTACAGGGATTTTGATTCTTATTGGAAAAACACATCATCATTTGAGTCAATCAATACATTTATAAACATGAATTATGAGGGCTTGAGGGATGATATTGTAAATATGCTGTCAGGGAAAAAATTATATGTAAACACCGAAACTTTTCAGAATGATTTTTCTACTGTTTCTTCAAAGGATGAAGCTTTGACAGCTCTGATTCATTTGGGATATCTGGGATATGACAGAGAGGAAGAAAGTGCATTTATTCCAAATTATGAAGTGAAAAAGGCATATCAGGCAGCTCTTTGCACAGGAGATTGGGGAAAAATTGGAAAATCAATTGCCAGATGTGATGAATTGTTAAGGGCTACAATTAATTGTGAAAGTGATAAAGTGGCAGAAATAATTGAGCTTGCACATGAATCATATACATCTGTTTTGAGATATAATGATGAAAACTCATTAAGCTGCGTTCTGACAATGGCTTATTTTACAGCACCTGCATATTACAATATTGTCAGAGAAATGCCGGCGGGTAAAGGATATGCAGATATGGTATTTATACCAAGAGAAAATGCCGGAAAACGCCCGGCAATTATAATTGAATTAAAATGTGATAAGACTGCTGAGGCTGCAGTTAAACAGATTAAGGACAGGCACTATGAGGGAGCACTGGCAGGCTATAAGGGAAAGCTTCTTTTGGTTGGAATCAATTATGATAGTCAAAATGGTGAGAAAAAGCATCATACCTGCGTCATAGAGGAATATGAAAAATAAACACATTTCCCTATTGACGAATACCCTGCGTTGACATATCATAGTATATAAGTGAAAGGGAGTAGCCGGCACGAAAGTGCTTACTTATCCGTCAGTACGATTGCTCATACATATCATACATATATGACAGCAATCCGGAGAGTGATTAAATGGCGAGACTTTTGTTGTTTTATACAGCAGAAGTGTCGCCTTTTTTGTATATAAAAGCCTTCTGCTGATAAGACATAGATGTATCTATCAATTAATCATGCATCCTTAAAAAGGACAGCAGAAGGAGGAAAATTATGATTTTTGTAGCAATTTTACTGCTTATAGCAGGCTTTGTAGCACTGGTGAAGGGCGCGGATGTGTTTGTGGATGGAGCGGCGGCGCTCGCCGGGAAATTTGGTATTCCACAGCTTGTGATTGGACTGACGATTGTGGCGATGGGTACGTCGCTGCCGGAGGCAGCAGTCAGCATCACTGCGGGAATAAAGGGTAATGCAGGGATTACAGTCGGCAATATTGTCGGCAGCAATATACTAAATATTCTTATAATCCTGGGAGTGACGGCACTCATCACAAATGTAGCCATACAAAAAACCACCTTCAAATACGAGATACCGTACATGCTTCTTATCACAGCGGTGCTTCTCGTGATGGGAATGACAGGCAATGAAATCACATTCATTGAGGGTGTTATACTGTGGATTTTATTTATTGCATATCTGCTTTATTTGTATATTCTGGCAAAAAAGGGCAATGACAGCGGTGATGAGCAGTCGGTAAAGCTATATCCGGTATGGAAATGTCTGTTCTTTATTGTGCTGGGCGGTGTATGCGTCGTAATTGGAAGCCAGTTTGTCGTAAACGGTGCCACGACCATAGCAAGAGCCTGCGGCATGAGTGAGCGCTTTATCGGACTGACAATCGTTGCATTCGGCACATCTCTTCCGGAGCTTGTTACATCTGTTTCAGCAGCACGCAAGGGAAATGCCGGTATAGCGATTGGAAATATAGTCGGCAGCAATATTTTCAATATACTCTTTGTAGTCGGAACAGTAGCTCTCATTTGTCCGGTACCGTTTGAGAGCAGGTTTGTGATTGATACAGTTGTGGCAATCCTGTGCGGTGTGCTCCTGTGGGGCGGTACGATAAGACATAAAGAACTTAGAAAGCCATGTGGAGTGGTGATGCTGCTTTGCTATGCGGCATATTTTGTATATTTGGCAGCTATGTAATGATGTATTTTTTGAATTGCGATGACTGTGTTTAAAAGAGTGTGATGAAGAGATAATAATTAAATTTAGCAAACTGTCAATAATTGTGCACACAAATCGACATTTTGACATTAAAATGATTGAGATTTCACGCTAAATATAAATAATTAATTAAAAATAGCACTCTTACTTGACAAGTGCTAATTGCAGGTGTATAACGTAGTCAGAACGAACGGAAGGAAGCGATTATAATGGATAAAAACCCAAAGCATCCATTGAAGAAAAAGAATAAGGCAGATGCAAAGAAGCATCAGAAGCATGTATACGAATAGCACCTTCCACTAAGGAATACTATCCAGTAAGCACAATGTACCCCAGCCCGTCACAGGGTTGGGGTATTTTGTGTTTTTGGAACTGTTTTCAGAGACAGCCCGTGAGGCAGTTGTAAATACATTTTCACCGGCACCTTTTATGAGAGAAGCTTTAAGCTTGTCGCCATACATATAGAGGTCATTTCCACGTACAATTCCCCATTCCATCAGAAGCGCAGCCGCACCGGTCACAAAGGGTGCAGCCATAGATGTCCCTGTTTTTGAAGTGTAGCCTCCGGTGTTTGAGCATGAAATAATGTCTACACCGGGCGCAATGATATCAGGCTTTATGCTGTCAAAGGCCCAGGTATAGCCTCGGCCGGAAAAGGCGGCTGTGCGGTTTGTTCGGCTGTCATAGGCTCCGACAGATATGACATTTTGAGCGGTTGAGGGGATGGTCAGGGTGATATCAGGCGATGCATGGATAAATGAGGTCTGTGCATTGCGCAGAGCACCTGACGGCAGCCATATATCCCATGAGCCGTCCTTTACAGATATGGGTTCAAGTGATATTTTCCAGATGCCGGGTGAGATGTATTCCGATCCCATGAGTTCAATGAATATTTCCTGAAAAGGAGAGTAGGGAGAGGGACCGCCGCCTGTTATATATATGTCTGTCCCATCGAGATTGTATCTGTATGTAAAGCCCTTTGCCTGATTGGTAATTGTATCGGGAATCTCCAGCATATCATTATTTGGTGCACTAATGCGCAGCTGTATCTCATCCCAGTATTTTTTCCATAAATCAATGGAAAGAGCCGGCTCAGGATAGCCTATCACAAGCTCTGCATCGGCAGGGTATGAGCTGCCGTTTGCATGACCAAAGCCGGCTCCATCGTTACCTGAGCCGACTGAGACAGCACAGCGGTAATTTTCTGCTATATAGTCCAGGTATGATTCAAGCAGTGAGGTGCCGCTGTGTGAGCCGTTACTTGTGCCAAAGCTTAGGTTTATGGAGATAGGCATGTTCATATCGATTGATTTTCTTATGCAAAAATCCACTGCCAGCATAATCTGCGTGGTTGTGGGAAAGCTGGCACCGCCTGAGGTTTTGAGTTTTACGATTATAAGAGTGCTTTCATAAGCAACACCGCGGTATTTTGTGTTTTGTTCATTACCATTTCCGTTTCCGGCAGCGATCCCTGCCACATGAGTGCCGTGCCCGGATATGTCGATGCTTGGGCAGATGCGCTGCATTTCTAAGCTGTTTTCTGCATTTATGGCTTTGGTGATTGTATCGCGGTCATATAAGGTGCCGAAAGGGATGATATCACTGTGTGAGGAATCATCGGAAACAGTCTGGTCCCACAGATAGGCGATTCTGCTTACACCATCCTGTATAAAAGCCGGATGGGCATAGTAAATTCCGGAGTCGATAATGCCTACGAGCACACCTTTTCCGGTCAGATTATATGGATTGATGTGTACGGGAGTGATGCATGAGGCCTGCGAGCCCTCGTACACATCGTAGTTAAACTGCTTTGGCTTTTCCATATATATGATTTCATCGCACAGGGCAACGGTATTTACAAGTGATTTCTCAATTACGAGCACCGCATAGTTTCCGAGCAGCCTCGTGATGAGTACAGAAGGATACTTATCTTTTATTTTTTCGATGTCACCGACATATTTTACTATCACCTCCCAGCTGTCACTTTCCGGCAGATAGCCGCTTGAAAGCCCGCCCTCTTTTCCAAGCTCATAAGGGGTGGACAACAGGGCGGCGGACAGCTGTGGAGAAATTTTCTCACTAAATGCTATTTCCATACTAACCTCCATTTTTTATTAGTAAAATATTAAAAAAATCTTAAAAGACAGATGCAATATATATTTGGTATGATTATGTCATAATAGTAATTATTCAGAATCACCCCACGCACATTCGCAAAATCGCACGATACTCGTGCTTTGTCTACACTCCGTTTCGGTCCGCGCTGAACAAACGT
>ENA-OOXY01002330-OOXY01002330.1-human-gut-metagenome-genome-assembly--contig:-NODE-2330-length-10297-cov-1.653388_pt1 | contig 10297 bp, 6 predicted proteins | sample MGYA00241593_ERZ501355 | MGnify/ENA primary metagenome ERZ501355 (study PRJEB25962, sample SAMEA2042739) | human gut metagenome | biome: human gut; feature: human-associated habitat; material: faeces... | reverse complement strand
CATTCCGGCGAGCAGGTCATGGAGCTGTTCCAGAGCCTGAACGACGAGGGCGTCAGCATCTTGATGATTACGCATGACGCGGAGATCGCATCGATGGCACAGCGCACCGTGGAGATCCGCGACGGAATGATGAAATCGAAGGAGGTGGCCGAAACATGAAAAAAGGAAAAGCCGCAAAGAAAGCCGCGATTGCAGTTGTGACCGCAGTTGCCGTGGGCGGTGTCAGTGTCGGCGGTTATTACGGCATCCGCCAGGCGCAGAAGACGACCGTAAAAGTGTATCCGGTCAGTGACTTTACGAGTGGTTACTGGGGAGACAACATGAACATGGAAGGCCAGATCACCTCAACGGCTTCCCAGAACATCTATCTTTCCGACAGCCAGACCATTTCCCAGGTTCTCGTCAAAGAGGGCGATGTGGTAAATGCCGGAGACACGCTGATGACATACGATACCAGCATGATCGAGCTGGATCTGGAAACGCAGCAGTTACAGCTTGCACAGACAAAGCTGAAAATCCAGCAGAGTGAAAAAGAACTGGAAAAGCTGAAAAAGACAAAACCGGTATCGGATACCCCGCTGGATCCGGTGGAGCCGGATTTCCCGGATTTTCCAGATGAACCCATCGATCCGGATTTCCCGGACGAACCGATTCCGACCCCAGAACCGGAGCCGACGTACGAGGATGCTGTTCTGTACAGCAGTACGAATAAGCTTGTATTTGGTTCCAAACCATACAAAGGAGAAGGAACGCAGGAAGACCCATACACCTATCTCTGCGCACCGGGGACAGTCCTGACAGGCGGATTCCTGAATCAGATGGCAGGATACGCGGATGAAAAGGGAACGAAAAAAGAAGAGGACAGCGAAGGATACTGGTTTCGCCTGGAGATTCATGAGGAAAACAAAGCCGCAGAGGCGCTGGAAACCGTGTGGGAGCAGGATGGAACGAAGATTGCGAAAGCATACGAGACTTCGTATGAAGCAGTCCTGAGTCTGAAAGAATCCGAATCGGCGGATGCACCGGAAGTAAAAATTACCACGCCGCTTGCCAACACAGAGGTGGCAGAGGGCGGCGGGCTGAAGCTGAAAATCGGAATCAATGAGAAGAAAGATACCGAAGAGAAGCCGGATGAGAAAGCTGACGATAAAACGGATGATAAAACCGAGAGTCCGTCCGAGGACGATGTGACACAGCCGGGTGAAGCCGGAAATGGAAGCGGAGAGACAGACGATTCCACGGAAAACACCGAAACAGATGTCACTTACACATACGTCTGGAAACACAACGGAAAGACAATCGACGGAGATTTTAAGGATACTTACACAAAAGAAAACATCACAAAAGAGGATGCCGGAATCTATACAGTAGAAGTGACAGCGAAAAATGACAAGGGTACTTCCATGGCAGTCAGCACTGCAAATGTGGCGGTAAAAGAAGGAACGATTACCCCGACACCAAGTGTAACTCCGACCCCGGGCGTTACGCCGGGACCGAGTGTAACTCCAGAGCCGACCGTCAGCCCGGAACCAAGTACAACACCGATTCCGACCACAGAGCCGGTTCCAACAGAAACTCCGGTGCCGAGCGAGACCCCAGTTCCGACGGAAACGCCGACGCCGACCGAAGCCCCGGCAGAACCGGAAGCGGAACCGCAGAGCGAAGATGCACCGGAAGCAGTGCAGACGACAGCAAAAACCGTATTCTACGGTGAAAAAGCATCGGTACAGTCCCTCTTTACATCATCCACAGGAAGCAGCGCCAACAACAATACTTCTTCCGGTGATGATACCCAGATGACCTACACAAAAGATGAGCTGAAAAAAGCCATCAGCGAAAAAGAAAGCCAGATCCGTAATCTGAAGCTGGATCAGAAGGAAGAGGAACTCAAAGTCAAAAATACGCAGAAATCCCTGGATTCCCAGACCGTAAAAGCGACGATCAGCGGTGTGGTAAAGAAGGTTGGAAATGCAGAAAACCCGTCCAACGACGGAAGCGCCTTTATCCAGGTCAGCGGAAACGAAGGTCTGTACGTGCGCGGCTACTTAAGCGAGACGTATCTCGATCAGGTAAAAGTCGGCGATGAACTCAACGTGACTTCTTGGTCTTCGGGTGCTTTTGCAGCGGCAACCGTAACCGAGATTTCTCCGTACCCGACAACAAGCTACATGTCGTACAGCGAGACACCAGCCTCCTTCTACCCGTTCACAGCCGTTATCCCGGAGGGCGGAGAAGGTTTTGAAAACGGCGACTGGATCGAGATTGCAATCACTGTCGGAAACGATGTAGAAAACGGCAACGGCCTGTACGTCAGCAAAGAATTCATCCGCGAGGAGAACGGACAGAAATTCGTTTATATCCGGGATGAAAATGATAAATTAAAGAAACAGAATGTGGTAACCGGAAAACTTCTGTGGGGCAGCTATTACGAAGTGAAGAGCGGTCTTTCCGAAGAGGATTACATTGCATTTCCGTACGGCAAAACCGTGGTGGAAGGCGCAGACACGAAGGAATCCAGTTCATCGGATTATTACAACAGTTAAGGAGGCGCATTATGTTAGAAAATGTAAGACTTTCCTTTCAGGGAATCTGGTCACACAAAATGCGTTCCTTCCTGACGATGCTGGGTATTATCATCGGAATTGCGTCGATCATTTCGATTGTCTCCACGATCAAGGGAACGAATGAGCAGATCAAACAGAACCTGATCGGAGCCGGAAACAACAACGTGACCGTCAGCTTAAAGCAGGGCGACGGCAATTACTGGATGGACAACGGACTGCCAAGCGGCGTGTCGAAACTGTCCGATGACCAGAAAAAGCGGATCCGCGAGCAGGATCAGGTGGAAAATGCATCGTTTTACACCGAAAGAACGTATGTGAGCGGCATCGCAAAAGGAAACACAACACTGGACAGCGCGAAGGCGCTTGGCGTGGATGAAAATTATCTGTCGACGTGCGGCTATCAGATTTATCAGGGACGCGGCTTTGTGGAGAGCGATTTCTCGAAGATCCACAAAGTTGTCCTCCTCGACGATACCGCAGTGCTGACACTCTTCCCGGATGAGTCGCCGGTCGGCAAAACGATCGAGATCATGGGAGAGCCGTTCACGGTGATCGGCGTGATCAAAAAAGCCGATTCGTTCCAGCCGGTCATCAATTCCAGAGATGACTACTATACGTACAATCAGGAATCCTATCCGCTGGTGCTGATGCCGGATGTCTGCTGGCCGATCGTATTCCAGTATGATGAACCGGAAAATGCCGTTGTGATGGCAAAAACGACCGAGGATATGAGCACGGTGGGAAAGACAACAGCGGATATCATGAACGAATCCGTGACCAATACAACTGATTCTCTTTCCTATCAGGCAGAGGATCTGCTGGAGAAAGCAAAGAGTCTGCAGGAGTTAGGCCAGAGCACGAACCAGCAGCTGATCTGGATCGCGAGCATTTCGCTTCTGGTCGGCGGTATCGGTGTTATGAATATTATGCTGGTATCTGTAACGGAACGTACAAGCGAGATCGGCCTGAAAAAGGCGATCGGAGCAAGAAAACGCAGAATTCTGTTCCAGTTCCTGACCGAGGCGGCGGTGCTCACCAGCATCGGCGGACTGCTCGGCGTGCTGGGCGGCATTATCATGGCACAGGTGATTTCGAGGGTATCGCAGACGCCTGTGGCGATCAGTATTCCGGCAATCATTTTCTCCGTGGTCTTCTCCATGGTGATCGGTATCGTATTCGGACTGCTGCCGTCGGTAAAAGCAGCGAACCTGAATCCGATCGATGCGCTGCGAAGAGAATAGAACAAAAAAGAGTTGAAAAATCCGTGCGGGTACAGCGTAGGTGCTGGATCCGTGCGGATTTTTTGTGCGGCGTGTGCGGATGAAACTTAAGATCTTTACTTTTTGCGGAAAGTCGGTTATACTGGAAAATAAGCGCAATTTGCGGCGCAGCAAAGAGGCATTCGAGTTTCAGATTCGGTATGTTTATGAAAATATAAGAAAGATTCAAAGACATTTCACATTCGTTTATGGTATAATCAAACAAGAGTATGACCAACGAAAAGGAGTATACGCGAATGAATATTTTGTTTTTTATCACACCGAAAAGTGAAACGGCTTATCTGTATGACGACTGCTCACTTCGGCAGGCCATCGAGAAGATCGAATATCATAAATACACGGCGGTTCCGGTACTGAACAAAAAGGGCTGCTACGTGGGAACACTGACGGAAGGAGATCTGCTCCGCATCATAAAAGAACGGTATCTGCTGAATTACCATGAAGCAGAGGATATCCCGCTCTGGCAGGTTCCGAAACGGTGGAATTATGAGTCCGTCAACATCAACAGCAACATCGAGGACCTGATCGAGATGTCCATGCGGCAGAATTTCGTTCCAGTTGTGGATGACGAGGGAATCTTCATCGGCATCATCCGAAGAAGAGACATCATCCAGTACTGTTATCAGAAAAGCGGCATCAAAGAAGAGGAAGAAGCCCGGCGCAGCGCGCGGAAACAAAACGCAGAACAGATGATTCTGCAGTAAAGAAGAAAATGAGGGAAACATTATGAAAAAACTGATCGATCTTATCCAGGAAGAGCTGGTAAAAGCCTTTACCGCTGCGGAGATGGACCCGTCCTATGCAAGGGTTTCCGTTTCCAACCGCCCGGATCTGTGCGAATACCAGTGCAACGGCGCAATGGCAGCTGCAAAAGCATACCACAAAGCACCGATCCAGCTGGCTGAAGCAGTTGTAGAAAAAGTGACCGATCACAGCGTGATCGGTGAAATTGAAGCCGTAAAACCGGGATTTATCAACCTGAAAATCAACCCGGAATTTCTGGCAGATTATCTTTCCAAAATGCAGAACGATGAAGATCTTTCTGTAGAGAAAACAAAAAATCCGAAAACCATCATCGTAGATTACGGCGGAGCAAACGTGGCAAAACCGCTTCACGTCGGCCATCTCCGTTCCGCGATCATCGGCGAGAGCATCAAGCGTATGGGACGCTTCATGGGCCACAACATGATCGGTGACGTTCATCTTGGAGACTGGGGTCTGCAGATGGGACTGATCATCACCGAGCTGCAGGAGCGCCATCCGGAGCTTGTTTATTTTGATGAGTCCTTTACGGGAGAGTACCCGGAGGAAGCACCGTTTACGATCAGCGAACTCGAGGAGATTTATCCTTGCGCAAGCGGCAAATCGAAAGAGGACGAGGACTATAAGAAACGTGCACTCGAGGCAACGAGAGAGCTGCAGCAGGGCAGAAGAGGATATCGTGCGATCTGGAAACACATTATGAACGTTTCTGTTGCCGATCTGAAAAAGAACTATGGAAACCTCGACGTTCATTTCGATCTGTGGATGGGTGAGTCCGATGCACAGGAGTACATTCCGGACATGGTAGATTACCTGAAAGACAATGGTTATGCACATTATGACCAGGGCGCACTCGTTGTTGATGTCAAAGAAGAGACAGACACAAAAGAGATCCCGCCGTGCATGATCTTAAAATCCGATGGGGCAGCTCTGTATGATACGACAGACCTGGCAACCATCATCCAGCGTATGAAACTGTACAAGCCGGACGAGATCTGCTATCTGGCAGACAAACGTCAGGAACTTCACTTCGTACAGTGTTTCCGCTGTGCAAGAAAAGCAAAACTGGTGAATGATGATACCGTTCTTTCCTTTATCGGCTTTGGTACCATGAACGGAAAAGACGGAAAACCGTTCAAGACCCGTGAGGGCGGCGTTATGCGTCTGGAGCGTCTGATCGGCGAGATCAACGATGAGATGTATCAGAAGATCGTGGAGAACCGCAGCGTAAAAGATACGGATGCAAGAGGAACGGCACAGATTGTCGGACTGTCTGCTATTAAATACGGTGACCTGTCCAACCAGGCATCGAAAGATTATGTATTCGATGTTGAGAGATTTACTTCTTTCGAGGGAAACACCGGTCCGTACATCCTGTACACGATCGTTCGTACAAAATCCATCCTCGGAAAATATAAAGAAGAGGGAAATGAACTGAAGAAAGGCGCACTTCTGGCACCGAAGAGCGACAGTGAGAAAGCTCTGATGCTTTCCGTATCCCGTTTCAACGGCGTTGTGGAGAACGCATTCGAGGAGAAAGCACCGCATAAGATCTGTGCTTATATCTACGAGCTTGCAAACGAGTTCAACCACTTCTACCACGAGACCAAGATCTTAAGTGAGCAGGATGAGGCAAGAAAAGCATCTTACCTGGCACTGCTGGATCTTGTCCGCGAGGTACTTGAGACCTGCATCGACCTGCTGGGATTCTCGGCACCGGAACGGATGTAAAACGCCAGGGGATCAAACTTAAAAGTCCGACGCAAGCTTGCTTGCAGGAGGATTTTTGAACTTGGGACCCGCCAAAAACATGAGTAAGAAGCCATTTTTTGAAGAAAAATGAGCGGATTACGAATGTTTTTAGAATTGCGAGAGTGCAAAGCACGTAGCAATTCGGTATCAGAGGGGTCAAAATACCTTTTGACCCCAACATCATATAATATATTTAAGTAATTTATGAAAAATCATCTTATAATAATGGAGGTGTTAGTTTATGAGCAATACACAAAATTCAAGTTTTTCACTTTTAAACCAGAAAGAGATTGATTCCCTCATAGGTTTCCTCTCAGAGCAGAAAAATTCTTTAGACAGTGATGTATTAAGCCAGAAAAGCATAGATAAACTTATTAAACTTATTTCAAGTGACAGTGACAGGATTATCACGGATGTATTTGATCCATTTGCACATGTTGACAACTCTGTACTTGCAACTCTTGGTTTCCGAGAGGATGTTTCACAGTTATGCGAACTTAAGTTTTCTGTCAATGAAACTACAGATTACATCATCCTCACGGCTTACAACACTGTTACAAATAAGGAGCTTGTCATAACTCCAAATCTTATCAATGCAAATGATACTACTGACTGGGGCTGTTCTATTTCGCCTGTATTTTTCAATCGTATAGCAAAAGTATTTTCATTTAAATACACACAACAGACTCATGATGCCGTATGTAACTGTTTTGCTAAACACACATACGGTGATGCAAACCATAAGATTCCTGAGATTTATCTTCCGGTAAATGAAAAACTTTTAGAGTGCCTTATCTGATGATAAGTTGACGGTATTATGAGTCGTCAGCATAGCTGATTGCAAATATCTGCCTGATTTATCATGCATCAAAGCAAGCACAAAAAACTCAGGCGTATATTCTAAAATAACTTAGCATAAATATTATTTACTCTTTATGCTAAGTTATTTTTTGTCTTTATCTATCTTTCGATTTATTTCTACTCCCCTTCACTCAACATCCGACTTACTGTTTCATCTTTTTTTCTATAATATGATATGAGCCTGCAAACATAAGTAATTCCTACGGTCAATCCGACAGAAACAATTATTTGCCTGCTTGTCAATGTCCCATTTGTAAATGCATATTTTCCTAAAAACATATTTAAAGCACACGCAAACAAAATGCTACTGCTATATCTAAAAAATACTTTTCTCTGTAACTGAGCATAACTCATTCCAAAACTTCGCAATACACCATATTCATATCTATGTTTCTCCCAATCTATATAAATACTCAAATTAATATAGATACATATGATAATTGCACAAAACAGCAATATTGTATTACTTAGAACTGATGTATAAGCTGCCATCAGCTTGTCATCACTTTCTCTGTTTTCTGAAGAATCTAACAGGCCTCCCTGTATTGATGCCATTGTAAACATAACATTTTTATCCACATCTTTTTGTATAAATAACGGTGCGTCTTTTTTCATTTCTATTGTTATTGTGTTACATCCCAAAACCGTTCTGCTTTTTATAGCTGTTTTCTCATCCATAACTATTTCTATGCCATTGTACTCTTCACTACTTCCACTAAGCACAGCACCAACATTAAATTTTTCCGAATAAAACCTTACTTTTTTCTCATCACCTCTTATTCCCCCGAGCCGTATCATCCCATTTTCTTTAATTGACGGACTTGCTATCTCTTTATAGTCCGGCAAAATAACTATACAGGATTTTGATTTATTGTTTTCAAAACAGGGATTTTTAATTTCTTTCTTTTTCACAAAGTCTTTAAATTCTTTTTCTCTTAAAACTGTCACAAGCACATTATCTGATACCGGCTTGTACTTTTCTGTTTTAACCGAAACCTGTTTCCACAATCTATTATTTTTTTCTTTAGTTTCGGCATCACTTTCATCTAAAGAATACAATCTGTTTTCTTTTATATAATTTTTAAAATAATCATCTACATTATTTTTATCCAATAATATTGAACATCGCTTTGTTTCCGCTTCGATGGACATACTTATTTTATCCTTATACTTATCAAATACATTTAAAACATCAAACCCAAAATACTCTTCTCCATCTGTCCCTATATAATACCCCCTCAACGGATATGCACTTGCATCACTTTTGCTGCACAAATAATACTCAATATTTTCTGATTTGCAACTAAAAGTATTCATAAAATAAAATGAAGCAATCGCAAAAAAAATACATACTGTCTGAACAACAATAATACTTATGTCTATTTTTCTAAATTTGTATTTTCTGTGTTTTCTAAAATTATTATTAGAAAATAACCTGGAATGCTGCTCTGTTCCCATAAGTATAAAATAACTACATATTGAAATTACTGCAAATACTATCATCATTATCAAAACATTATTATTTAATGAGCTTAGATAATATCTGCCATATTCCCCAAAAACATTACTTATATATGTGTTGCCAATAATCACTGATAATATATATCCTGTCAGCACTCCAAACCATATAAATATCTGCATTATATAAAAGAAAAGTCTTTTTATTTCTTTTGTTGTCATTCCTAATACCTGAAATAAATGAAATGTATTTTGATTGCGAATAACAAATGCTCTTATCACTACAGCCTGCTCTAATAATAGCATTATTCCCAGTAAGATAGGATACCAAATATTTATATTTATCATATCTTCATTATATCCATGCCAATGTAGTTTTTCATTAGCACATATAACCTCTTCGGAAATGTTTTGAAATAAGACATTTTCTATATCACTCTTTGCTTTTTTAAAATCAAGTTTTTTCTGCAAAATAACTAAAGAGTTTTTTACATCTTTATCATTTTTCTGTCCACATATAATTGACGGATATTCTTTTGTTTCCAACTCTTTGTCATATGATGTTGATATAACTGATGAATAATTTGAAATAACTCCCGTAACCTTATAATTTATAAATCTGCCATCCTTTTTTAATTTTATATCAAAAGGTAATTGTGTATTTTCTTTTCCAAATAACTTAAGTAAATATTCTTCGACAACAATCTGATCAGATCCTTTTACCCATTTTCCTTTAATCAATTTAAAAGCAAGTGTCGCACCCATATCTTCTGTCATCGTTCCAATAGTTATTTTTTTGTTTGCATATTCTGCATTTCCAACCACTCCAAAATGTTCATATTTAAAATCAATACATTTTTGTTTTATTTCTTTTTCACTTTCATTATCAATATCCGGTAAAACCATAAGAAATTTTCCATATTTGTTTACTGTATTATCCTGTTTTGTCTTTATAATAGTTCCACTAAGCGAACTAACCATAAACATAAATGTAAATCCTACAATAACAGAAACAAAACTACAAAGCATCAGCTTCTTTTCATTCCCAATAAGTAACCCTGTTAACTTAATATTTTTTTTAATTTTTTTATTCAATTGTAATCTCACCATCCTTTATGCGAATTGTCTGAGTACAATTCTCCATGAGATTTTCTTCATGTGTAACTATTATATAAGTGGTTTTATATTCTTTGTTTAGTTTACTAAATAATTCCGTTATTATCATGGTATTTTCAGAATCAAGATTTCCGGTCGGCTCATCTGCAAACACAATCTTTGGTTTTAAAAGCATCGCTCGGGCTATTGCTACACGCTGTTGTTCCCCACCAGATAATTGATATGATGTTTTCTTTGTCAATTTATTTATTCCTAATTCCTGTAACAGATACGCATAATATTCTCTGTCATATTTCTTTCCATTAATATAAGCAGGACACAAAATATTCTCTTCTACACTTATGCGTGGTATTAAATGATATCCCTGAAACACAAAACCAAAATTATTTCCTCTCAGCTTTGCCAATTTACTCTCTCCCATAGAGCCATATCTTTTCCCACAATAATAAACATTTCCATAAGACGCCTTATCAATACCGGCAAGAATATTTAGAAGTGTTGTTT
>ENA-OOXY01002327-OOXY01002327.1-human-gut-metagenome-genome-assembly--contig:-NODE-2327-length-10310-cov-3.611994_pt1 | contig 10310 bp, 8 predicted proteins | sample MGYA00241593_ERZ501355 | MGnify/ENA primary metagenome ERZ501355 (study PRJEB25962, sample SAMEA2042739) | human gut metagenome | biome: human gut; feature: human-associated habitat; material: faeces... | reverse complement strand
TCCGCATTATCAGGCCTTGTTTATGTTGGGCGTCGTGCTGTTCTTCATCACACTAATTATTAACTTTAGCGTGGAATACATTTCTTCTAAAGGATTAAAACGTAGTAAATAAAATGGAAATTTGTAGTAATAATAAGGCTAAACATCGTTCGCAGAAGCTGGCTTTCGGAATTTTCCGCTTGTTGAGTCTTTGTATTGTGCTGATACTCTTTGCAATTCTCGGGTTTATTATATATAAAGGCAGTGGTGCTATCAGTTGGGAGTTTATCACTTCAGCACCTACGGACGGTATGAGGGGTGGAGGTATTTGGCCGGCTATCGTAGGTACTTTTTATCTAATGGTGGGTAGTGCGTTGTTTGCTTTCCCGGTAGGTGTGATGAGTGGCATCTACATGAATGAGTATGCGCCGAAAGGAAAATTGGTACGCTTTATCCGGGTAATGACGAATAACCTGAGTGGTATTCCCTCTATTGTGTTCGGTTTGTTTGGTATGGCATTGTTTGTCAATTATATGGGCTTTGGTGACAGTATCCTAGCGGGTTCTTTGACGTTAGGCTTACTTTGTGTACCTTTGGTGATACGTACTACGGAAGAAGCGTTGAAGGCTATTCCGGATAGTATGCGTGAAGGTAGTCGGGCATTGGGAGCAACAAAGTTGCAAACGATCTGGCATGTAATTCTGCCTATGGGAATGCCGAACATTATCACCGGGCTGATTCTGGCTTTAGGGCGTGTTTCGGGTGAAACGGCTCCTATTCTGTTTACTTGCGCCGCTTACTTCCTGCCGCAGTTGCCGACCGGTATTCTTGACCAGTGTATGGCGTTGCCTTATCACTTGTATGTGATTTCGACCAGTGGAACGGATATGGAGGCGCAGTTGCCGTTAGCTTATGGCACTGCATTGGTCCTGATTGTGATTATCCTACTGGTGAATCTGCTGGCTAATGCTTTGAGGAAATATTTTGAAAAAAGAGTAAAGACGAATTAAATAATATATGGATACAGTAAAAATAGATGCGCGTGATGTGAATTTCTGGTATGGTGATTTCCATGCTTTGAAAGGAATCAGTATGCAGATTGAGGAAAAATCGGTTGTTGCGTTTATCGGGCCTTCCGGTTGTGGAAAGTCTACCTTTCTCCGGCTTTTCAACCGGATGAATGATTTGATTCCCGCTACCCGCTTGGAGGGGGAGATTCGTATTGACGGACAGAATATATATGCGAAAGGAGTGGAAGTGGACGAACTTCGTAAGAATGTGGGAATGGTGTTCCAGCGTCCTAATCCTTTTCCGAAAAGTATCTTCGAGAATGTGGCTTATGGACTTCGTGTGAATGGAGTGAAGGATAATGCATTCATTCGTCAACGGGTGGAAGAAACGCTGAAAGGAGCTGCGCTTTGGGATGAAGTGAAAGATAAACTGAAAGAATCGGCCTACGCTTTGTCCGGCGGGCAGCAGCAGCGTCTTTGTATCGCTCGTGCAATGGCGGTATCTCCCTCAGTGTTGTTGATGGATGAGCCTGCTTCTGCACTCGACCCTATTTCTACGGCTAAAGTGGAAGAATTGATTCACGAATTAAAGAAGGACTATACGATTGTGATTGTAACGCATAATATGCAGCAGGCAGCTCGTGTAAGTGATAAGACCGCGTTCTTTTATATGGGTGAAATGGTGGAATTTGACAATACGAAGAAGATTTTCACGAATCCGGAGAAAGAGGCTACGCAGAATTATATTACAGGACGTTTCGGATAGTTTGTACCGGAATGGCGGGGATAAATAGGAATATTAACACTTATATATAATAGACTATGGTAAAGTTTATAGAATCGGAACTCATCCTATTGAAGAAGGAAATTGACGAGATGTGGACGTTGGTGTATAATCAGCTTGACCGTGCCGGGGAGGCTGTTTTGACACTCGACAAGGAGTTGGCGCAACAGGTAATGGTCCGTGAACGCCGGGTGAATGCTTTCGAACTAAAAATAGACAGTGATGTGGAAGATATTATCGCACTATACAATCCGGTAGCAATCGATCTTCGTTTTGTATTGGCTATGCTGAAGATTAATACGAATCTGGAACGCTTGGGAGACTTTGCGGAAGGGATTGCCCGTTTCGTGATACGTTGCAAAGAACCGGTGCTTGACGCTGAGTTAATGACGCGTCTGCGTTTGGGTGAGATGCATGCTGAGGTACTTTCAATGTTGGAACTGGCAAAACGTGCCTTGCATGAGGAGAGTATTGAAATGGCAACTACCGTATTCGGCAAAGATAATCTGCTGGACGAAATCAACGCACAGGCAACGGGAATCCTTGCCGATTATATCATTGAACATCCTGAAACAGTACATACGTGTGTGGATTTGGTGAGCGTTTTCCGTAAATTGGAACGTTCCGGCGACCACATTAATAATATCGCCGAAGAGATTGTTTTCTTCATTGACGCCAAGGTATTAAAGCATAGCGGAAAGATAGACGAGAACTATCCGAATAGATAATTTTTTGCAGGTTTTTAAACAGAAATTAGGGCTCCTTAAAATTTTATCCTATATTTGTCTCCTATAACGGGTAAGTTACAGGCGTTTTTGCGTCAAATGATAATAAATCCAAAGAATTTTCAAAAAGATGTTATATGACATGTTTTATAATTTGGATAGTATCGGTAAAACCGCCTATATTTGCACCGTTATCCTGAAAACAATCTTTTTACCTTAAAAAAAAACTAATACCTATTGAAAACTGAAAAATGGAGCTTTGTGAAAAGCCCCATTTTTTTTTGCTCTTATTGATGATAGTAAATTGGCGTTCTACAATACTGTGAGAGAGGATTCTTCTTGATATTTTGTTAGCTAAAGCCTTGTAAGCACAAAATTGAAGTACGAGTTTGAATTACGAAATTGAAGCACAGAAATGAATAACAAGGCTCAAACGGGACAGATTTTTTTTAATGAAGTACAGGCTAAGTTTAATTTGAGAGAACCCAAATCAAACAAGCCTACTAATATCTATTTGGTATGCAGGATAGATAGGAAGCAAATAAGACTTTCTACGGGTGTTAAGGTATATCCAGAACATTGGAATGTGAAGAAGCAAGAGGCTTATATCAGTTGTAGGTTAAGTGAACTTGATAATCTCAATAATACTATTGTTAACACGAAAATAATTGAGATTAAAAATCGCTTTCTGCAATATAAGCGTTATCTTTGTGACAATCCCAACGAAATCGGAAATAGTGTTAAGATATTAAAGAAGTTTATATACAAAGATACTATGGAGAAAGAAAAGCAAAATATAAATGCAGTACATTGGTTACGTAATACATTAGCTTTAGATAGAACTATAAAAGATAGTACAAGAGCTGATTATGTGAAACAAATAAAGTTCTTTGAAGCTTTTCTGAATGAAGTAGGTAAATATCCTATTAGTTTTAGTGATATAAATTTACCATTGATAAAGGATTATGAATCTTATCTTTTTAATAAGGAAGTTGGTAAAGGTAAAACAACGAAAACTACTACGGTTGGTAATAAGGTAGAGAAGATAATATGTATTCTTAAAAGAGCAGAGCAGCAAGGCATGATTGATATTCACGAATCCAAACTGGACAAGTATAAAAAGCCCCAAAGTAGACAAGGTGATGAAAATGAGATTTATTTAACGGAAGATGAAATAGATAAAATATATGCTTTGCGCTTAACAGGAAGGGAAGAAGAAGTGAGAGATTTGTTTGTATTACAATGTTGGATAGGGCAACGCTTCTCTGATACGCAAGCAATTAATGAGGGGATTATAAAGGAAGCGCCTAATGGTAAAGGGAAAGTAATAGAAATTGTGCAAGAAAAGAAAACGCATAGAGTATCAATTCCTCTTTTACCTGTTGCTATAGATATTCTGAATAAGTATAAAAATGGTTTTCCTATTTATACCAATCAAACAGCTTTGAACTATTTAAAGAACATAGGTGAAAAAGCAGGTATAACAAGATTACATAATGTAACAGAGGATAGGGGAGGAGAAGTTGTTACAACACAAGTGAAAGCATACGAACTAATAGGAACGCATACAGCAAGACGTTCCTTTATCTGTAATATGCTAAAACATGGCTATGATAGTCATATTATAATGAAGATAACAGGACATAATGATGCAAAGTCTTTTAAGAAATATGTAAGATTAACCTCTGAGGATGCCGCTTTACTAATGTTGGAAACAGAATCTACAAAAGTAAGGCAATCTGATAAAGTACCTACTACTATTAGTCAAGAAGGTAACAAAGAAGCCATTAATATTTTAAAACAGTATCAAAATACTATAAATGGTATTACGTTCGATACTCTGTTAGACACTCAATTTTTTGCGTCTAAAATCAATAAGGCTGCTGAACTACAATCACAGGTAGGTCATTTGAAAAATGGGAAACTGTGTAGTTATGACAATGAAATCACGTCTCTTATAAGCGAGATAGAAAAATTCTCCCAATCTTCCACTTCTGATTCTGATGTGGCAAAACAATATGTGAAACAGTTATCTGTTGGGAAGCAATCAGACTTGCATGACAGTTTTAGAGAAATGATTATCGAGTGCGTTAAAATTGGTATCAGTAAGGATGCAATTATGCAGTTTGTCAATAAGGCTTTGGAAATAAGCTTGTTAGATAAGGAAAGATTCACCAATATAAAAGAAATCACTACAGCCTTATTGGATAAAAGGAATCAGGGCTGACAAGCTTTTTAGGAAATCAAGGCTTCTGGTAAGCCTGAACATCATATTCTCCCCGAACAGCTACGGCTGTAAGGAGGTATGGTAAAATCTCATTAACTGACGTTAACAGACAATCTATATTCGTACAATAATCCGGACGAAATCAACCATAATGGATTGTAGAATTTGGATGTTATCAGTAAAATGGTTTATCTTTGCAGCAGTTAAATGATTAACTCATATTGTTGATGAGTAAGCATTGAACAACCCGCTCTTTGACATCATGTACAATTCGACCCCAGCACCTCGGTGCTTTAAGCTATCGCTTTTTGCTTGGAAGTGATAAGCTGTGGCAATTAGTTCATAATTGTTAATATTATTAATTAGGCAATTCTCGGATTGCCGGGTATATATGAAGGTGTAAGTATGCCCGCTCTTATATACCGCCCGCTTAATAAATTTAATAATATTAAAGTTTATGAAATATGTAAATATTGGGAGACAAGAAGCTCCCAAGTGGTACTTTGTTGCCACGATAAACTTGAACGGCGAAGAACAGGAAATCATTCCTGCCTTCACCGATTATTCTCTCAAACGTAAAAACTTTGAGAAGGACAAAGTGTTTAAAGCTATAGATAAGAGCAAGCTCTTGCCGACTGTATTTTGCTTCTGTGATGCAAAACCATTCTACGCAGAGAATGTTCCTCTATACGATTACGTAGGTAGTAAAATCGAAAATCTTCCCGATAATGCTCCGGCCGTAATGGTCTATCTGGATAAAGCCGAGAATGTTAACTTGCTCGGTTTGACGGATGAGCCACTGCAAGCTGAATTAGTGGAATGTGATAGCGTTGCTGACGCTTATCACAGAGTAGCAACAACTGCATATCTCTCCCAATGTCCTTCAAAGGATGAGTGGATAGGATATGCCGGAATTGTAACGGGAGATGAATTATTTCTGAATATCCGCAAGTTCGGCATAATGTACTCTATGTCCGGTACTGCCGTACAGGGATATTTTGGTATAAGCACTACTGTTTCTTTATTACAAAGCAAAGCCCTTGCTATGAGTTCTTCTCTTTTTAAAGAAGAATATAGAACTTATGCGCAGGCAGAGCAATTGATGAAGGCAACAGTACAAGCCTTTGGCGTGAAAGCTGCAAAACAGACCAGATATATTAAGGCCATTAATTATGGTATCTCGGAATATGGTTTTGATACAGTCTGTGATGTATTAAACAGCATCGAAGCAACAGAGAAGTTGCGGATTGAAGCAGCTAAGTGCGAAGATAAAATTAGCTGTATTCAGCACTTAATCATCGAGCGAGTTATTGAGATGCGTAACGCTCAACAGCAATAAGAATAACCGGATTGTACATGATACATAAAAATAAGAGGCTGTCTCAAATTGATTTTGAGTTCAGCCTCTTTCTGTTTGTTTACAATATTCCTCGAATCTCAAAGCCATTCTTCCGGCCGTTGGCGGTCGGTATCTTGACGGGATGAATCTCAAAGAATTCATTGAGGTCGGTCGCCTTCAGTGACTTGTCAATGCCTAGCCTGTCATATACATCATGTAAGGTTTGCTGAATATCAGTAGTTAATATTCTGTCTCCGATATGAATAATGCCGTGTAATTCATGACGAATCTTATTTTTGGTTTTCATGATATGGATTTCATTGAGCAGTTTCTTCTCCTTATAATTCAGAGCTTTAATCCTGTCAGCCCCCAAAGCCTCATAATAATACCTCAATTCTGGATATTTGCTTTCCAGTGTTGACATTGCGAGATTGACAATCAGCCCTTGCTTGGCACGATATTCACAGTATGCCTGCATCCTGTCTACAAATGGCTCCTTTTTGATTAGATGTTTCAACTGTTCTTGGTAAACGGCATAAGTTTGATTCTCACTGACATCGAAACTACTATCTTGGAGCAGTTTCTTTACAATTACCCCATTCTGATAATTGAACTTCTGGACATCAAAACAGTATTGCTCATTTACATAGGCTAAACGGTTGAAAACAAATTCTCCTTTCTGTTCATCGTACATTGTATATGAATCCTGATATTTTACATTGTCGGGGATTCTCCTAAAATCCTTGATACGTTTGGCTCTCAATGCTTCACCGGCATTGTTGTTGTCTCTAATCTCGTCAAGTGTCACATTGACCTTCCGGCACAGATGCTCATTGAATGTCTCCTGCTCTACCTCCTCTGCATTGACATTGTAAACGAAGGTGAGGAACTGCCTGAAGGGGTTGCATGCCAGACGCTGCCTGCCTGCAATCTGTACCAATTCCGTTGCTATATCAACCGCAGTGTTCGGGCGATTACAATCGCTAATGACAAAAGTTGCGGCATTGGTGGAGTAGAAATCACAGCCCGCATAAGCGGTGGAAGTACAGAAGGTGAATTTCTTGTGCGTCTCCCCCTTCAAGGGAATTCTCCCTCTTTTGAATCCTTCCCCAATCCTTGCAATCTGTTTATCGTTATCGTCAGAATTACCTACAATGATATTCACTTCTTCCGGTTTGAGTTCCGTTTGTTTAATAATGTTCACAATATTATTTACACTATTGAGAAATATAACACATTCTTTGGAGTAAATCCTTTCCCCATTAACATACACAGAAGGATAATTGCCATTCTGATAGTAGCGAACTATTTCCAATGCTGCATTGATAGGATTCTTTGTGCGCTCTCTATATACTCTGACAATATCCTTTTCTTCCCAGTCAAGCTGATAGTAATTCATATCCTTGAAGTGGTCAATCTGTTCCAGATATTTGTCAAGAATTGGAGTTGCCGATAAGAATGTAACATACGGGAATGACCTTGAATTATCTAAAAAGTGCAATTCTATTTCAGACTTGAAACTACTATCTGCCAACAAGCACTGGAATTCATCCACTACTACACGCCAATCTGATTTATATTTAATACAGCCAATCAATTTATACACGGAATCGTAGGAGACCAGAATCTTGGGAAGCTCCGCAGTCTGCAAATATGCCTCAATCTCTTTGGTGTCCACCCCGCCAATTACAAGCAAGGTATCAGGGTATTGTTCATGTTTGTTTTTCAACAGCTCATTGCGAGGGCTGCATATAATAGTTTTATGTTCATCTGTCAGTGCGACTGTAGTTGCTCCACAGCCGGGTATCTCTTTATTCAAAATACCATTAGGAAGTTCAAACGGTTTCCCGAATTCTTCTATGAACTTCTCCCGTTCGGTTAAATACTTGATATTTGCCGGAATTTTAATCACTTCTTTTTTCATGAGTTAAGTTAAAAGTTAATTTGACTGGAATAATCTAATCTAGTGATGTCCACTTTATGGAGGATTTTTATCTTTAGTATAAGGGAGTCATGGTAGAAATATTGGACAGTCACAAGAATAATAAAACCTGATACGCATCAGGTCGAATTATGCCCGTTCAGGGTATCTCTAACATGGAATCGGAATAATTTTGAAAATTATATTTTGGGTGTTTCCCATTGTCCTGATATTGCAAAGGTAATTAATATTCCGACAGTAAAATCATGAATTGTGGACAATCTGCAAACTTTATACTGATACTGGCATAAGTCCGTCATTCTATAGGGGAGTATATCCTAAAGACCAATAATGGCATTTGAGAGTGATATATATTACTGGAAAAGTTCCTTTTGATACCCAACCCAAAAATATAGGTACTTAAAATTCATACCCCCGCCCCTTTTATTGAGGAAGTGTTTCTATTTGGAGTTTATGCAGTGATAGAGTGAAATATTTGATTTGTCAGTGAGCATATCAGATGTATATCGTGCATAAGCCCCTTCTATTACCCTATAGTCCCCTCACCAATCATTAGGAAAAATGAAAGGATAACATGAATTGCTATTCAGCCCACAAACCTTATGAACTTCTGAAATGTGCGGACTTATCAACGATTTGTATATGTCTACATATAAAGATGCACAAAGATAAGTGAATGAATAGTATTTCATGTCAAGCCCTCATTTTGTCCTTAAATACACTATTTACTAATCTATTATTTATGCGTATGGAGAATTTAAAGATTTTATTGACGTTTGGAATAATTCTAATTGTGCCAGTAGTCTTAATGCCACAGTTCTTTATTGGATTATTAATACTGATTGTGGCTTGCTTAGCTTTCAGACAGAGGAATTTCTAATATTAACTTAATAAATTACAGATTATGGAATCAACATTACAGATTATGCCAGTACAAAGAACTGGTAGAAACTTTGGTGAATATGCAGAAGATGCAACTATAGTAGTAGAAGAGCCTGTTGTTAAATCAAGTGTATCGTTTTTAGATGCTAACACAAATCCCGTTACATTGGAAGAATTGACAACTCAATGCGTTGTACCTACATGGGCAAACCAAGAGTTGACAATCGCACATCAGGATTTTATATCATGTGTGCATGATGCAGCCAGTTCTTTTTATGCAGGGGAGACAGTAAATGCGCCTGATATTCGTTGCAGTCATATTGTACGTGGCAGAACTCCCCAAAGTTTGGGCAAGAAAGCTTCTGAACTGTTGGAATGTGAGAAAACACAATTCTATCAAAGACTTGCTTTTGCATTTACAATTCCAACTATTTATGAGACAATAAATGGGCAGAAACTTGAATTGTGCGTGGGTGGAGTAAGGAACTATTCAGACTTAAACCTCTATCGCTCAACAAAAGGTTTGGAGAAATTTTCAGTCTTTATTGGGTGGCGTGTTCGCATTTGTAGCAATCAGGTACTCACAGGAGAAGGAGTTAAGTTCTCTATGGAAGTTTCAAATATTGGTGAACTCTACAGAAATGTGCTTGACTTGTTTAACAATTTCAATCCTGCCAAAGAAATCCATTTGATGCAAACTTTATCCAACACTTCACTTAGTGAATCACAGTTCGCACAAATCATTGGGCGTTGTCGTTGCTATCAAGCATTGCCAATTGGTTATCAGAAATCAATACCTAAACTATTGATAACTGACAGCCAGATAAACAGTGTTTGCCGTGACTTCTATCACAACGAAGCGTTTGGAGTGAAAGATAATGCTATTTCTCTTTTCGATTTTCACAATTTGCTCACCCAATCCAACAAAAATAGTTACGTGGACACTTATTTGCAACGGGCAGTTAATGCAACGGAAATCAGTGTTGGAATTAACAACGTTTTACGTGGAATAGATGACAAATATCAGTGGTTTCTTAGTTAGTGGTATTTGAGAATATACAGGATTGTCAAATACAGAAAAAGGACATCTATATAATAAAGTATAGGTGTCCTTTCTTTATTCTATCACTTATTAATAATCAAAGATTTATGTTACAAACGTTAGTAGTTGTTACATTTTGGATTATCATGTACTTTATTGCGTGTGCAATCTCACCTATTGTATTCTTTTTGATGATTATTTGGACTATATACCAGATTATTACGGTGAAGTAGTACATTAAAATGCAGAAAAAACAAAGAGCATCCATACAGGTGCTCTTTTTATTTATAAACCTCTTAAATATTTGGAATATGATAATAGAAGGCAGTCGCGAATACAAGGCAGCGCAAGAACTTGAAAGAGCCTTGAACGATTATAGT
>ENA-OOXY01002324-OOXY01002324.1-human-gut-metagenome-genome-assembly--contig:-NODE-2324-length-10329-cov-1.521219_pt1 | contig 10329 bp, 16 predicted proteins | sample MGYA00241593_ERZ501355 | MGnify/ENA primary metagenome ERZ501355 (study PRJEB25962, sample SAMEA2042739) | human gut metagenome | biome: human gut; feature: human-associated habitat; material: faeces... | reverse complement strand
TCAGCGGGCTTTTTTGCGTCCTTTGGTATCAACCACATACGGCTAATTCTTGCAACACCCGGTATGCGTCCTTCTTCGCATAGCTTTTGTACCCGTCTTTCTGAAATGCCCCATTTTTTCGCCGCTTCCGGGGCAGAGATATATTCAAGCATTGGTTTTCTCCTTTATCCAAAACTCTATCAGAATAGATTATATACGGTCAAGCGAATAAATACAATAGACAGACCATGAATAATATGCTGTATTCCTATCAAGGCTATGAGATGTGCAATCATATTCCGAAAGAAAGGTGAATTGTAGAATGTAATAGGGTGAATAAAAATGAAAAGGCCAGTGCCAGCGTATGACTTTAAGGCTTTTGTAGAATGTAGTAGGGTGAATTAACTATGGGCAGAGAAGTTGAAAAATACGATTTTAAGGCTTTTGGACAGGCCATAAAAGCAGCAAGAAAAGCAAAGGGCATCCAATGGCTCCGTTTCTTGCCGGATTTCAGTTCCGTATAAGCATCGTGATAGAAATTTTGCTGCGCAATCAGGAAACGATCTAATGATTTTTCCATGGAAGGCTCCTTTTCGTATCCGAATTTTACTTTGCCGGATTTTTTACGCTGGACAGCTGCTCAATTTTCGCCTGCAATTTTGCGCTCTCTCTGTCAGCCTGTCGAAGAAGATCCTGCATCTCACGCTCTTTAGCCATGACAGCGCGCTCCTTATCCAGTTCTGCTTTCATCTCTTTTTCCTTTAGCTGAACCTGTAAAGCGTTGTATTTTTCCAACAACTCTTTATATTGCTGCTGCAGTGTTTTGTATGCGCTCAGATCAGCTTCCATATCGGTCATTTGTTTCAGAAGAAGGTCATTACTGGCAGTTTTTTCTTGAGCAAGCATACGAGCATCATCTCGTTCACGGAATGCATGATCTCTTTCGCTGGTTATTTTTTCAATCTGAGCGGCAGCTTCTTTTTTAGCAGCCTCAATTTCAGATGCCGCATTCTCTTCTGCTCTTTTTATGCTTACAACTGCTTCTGAAGATAACCGGTCAGCCAAAAGGTAGCTACTCATAAAACAGTATCATAACAAACTTAATATAGGGTAGCTGCCATACAGGGACGCACATAGAAGTAGTACATGTTTGTGAATTTTCATGTGCTACTTCTATTTTTTTCGACAATATAACATTTTTGTGGTATTATTATTCATAGAATACCTAATGAGGAGGGGCGTTGATGTTTAATCTTAGTTTGACCGCTTGCAGTTTCCATTTGCGAAAAACCAATTCAAGAGGGAATACAAAAATCTTTAATTTAAATATGCCTCTTACTTTACAAAAGGAAAAATTGATTCAAAATTCGGCTGTGGTTGTTTGCAGCTATATCCTTGGTGGATGTGCGGGAGTAGCGGGATCTGTTTTGGGAACTTTAACATCTACAATGATTAGTTTTACTATCGAAACATATACAGATTTTTTTAATTATGTGGCGTGGTTATCGTTACAGTACGGCTATAGTGGCAGGTACGCACTGCGCTTTTCTGACTATGCGGGGATATAACGGAATATGAAATATATAATGTTTTACCCGGAATGTGTTATAATTACTGCAGTCGTATTGTATATTAAACATTTACTCTATCCTTATGATTTTCGTGAAAAATTTCCTTATGACGATCCACCGCCGAAGTTTTTTGGCTCTTTCTCATTGGGGGAATTAGTACAATATATAATCCAAGTATTAACGTTACCTATTATAGGATTTGCTATGATTCCTTTGCAATTTTTAGGGAAGGTAGCGGATGTAATACTTATAATTTTATTAGTTATGTGGTGGTTTATACCAACAGGACTCGCTAGAAAAATAGATGACTGGTAATAGAAAAGCGTCCCTGTATAAAAGCAGAGGACGCTTTTCTATTGCAGTAAGATATGTTTTAGAAAGAGCGAAAGGCATTTGTGAAGATAGAATAAATGTAAACGGTACAACGCACGTCATTTTGAGGGGTACAAGTATAAAACCCTTACCTATCCTCATTATGCCTTTACAAGGCCGCATGAATACAGGTTTTTTCAACCCCTATTGCGTGACAGCGAACCCCATAATTTGGAGAGGGGCTGTCTCACTAATGTGCGGCAGCCCCATTTAATAAATCATGATTCTGGAAAAGATAATAGATGAAAAGGTCATCATGCTCATAATATTTGCTGGAGCTGCTTGAGAGTATCAGCGAAATAGATCCCCTTCTGCCGGTCTTTGGAAGATAAGCCTTTTTCTATCATATGTTCTAGCAGATTTCTTAGGCTGTCATAGTAGCCGTTCAGGTTGTAAAGGATGCACGGGGCTGTGAGATGCCGCAACGATACTTTTGACATAACTTCAGTAATTTCTTCCAGCGTCCCGGTTCCGCCTGGAAATGCAATGAAAGCATCACCGAGTTCTATCATCTTTGCTTTGCGGCCGGCCATATCATTTGTTATGATCAGTTCCGTCAGACCGTCGTATTGGAGTTCTGCATCCATGAAAAACTTTGGTTCTACACCGATGGCTGTGCCGCCTGCTTCAAGAACACATTTTGCAAGGGTACCCATGAGTCCGCTTTTGGATCCACCGTAAACGAGTGTATTACCACTTTTTCCAATCCAACTGCCAAGTTCTGTAACTGCTTTTTGTAAAGAAGGATCATTGCCTTCGTTTGCACCAAGATATACGGTAATATTCATAGTCACATACTTCCTTCCTGAATCTCTGGCTTTGTTGATAAGTCCTCTGCAGCGTCATTCCAGAATCTTCTCTGGTATGAAATTCAAATAATCGCCAGAGACCAGATGATAATGGATTCCGTGATACATTCCACGGATACTGTCGCCAAAGCGGGATTCTCCATGGCAATGGGAATATACAACATGTTCTACTCCATACTCTTCTGCCATTTTTGTGAAGATACTCTCATCTTCCAGAATATTTGTTGGTGGATAGTGGAGAAACATGATGTATTTACTAAAGCCGGCAGATTTTGCGCTCTCAAAAGAAGTCCGTAATCGCTCTGCTTCCCGTGCTACCAGTTTTCGGGCCTGTTGCTCATTATCTTCATCCCATCCGACAATAGCACCTTTTGGATTGATATAGAATGGTCCTTCAAAGGTGTATCCTTTGGTCCCAACAAGGGCGTAGTCCCGGTACTGGTAATAATTGTTCTGCAGAAAATGAAGCTGTGGCTCGTAATCTTTGTTTAAAGCGCCTGTTTTCTTGACATCCCAGAACATATCATGATTTCCTCTTAGTAGGATTTTGTTTCCAGGAAGTCCAGAAATGAAAGAAAGATCTGCCTTCACTTCTGCTAATTTCCGGCCCCAGGAATGATCGCCGGTAATAACAAGGGTGTCGCCGTTGTGAATGATTTCATTACAATTCTTTTCTATTTTTTCTTCGTGCCTTTTCCAGACTTTCCCAAATTTGTCCATGGGTTTGTTCACAGAAAAGGCCAGATGCATATCTCCCAGAGCATATAGTGCCATGTCTAACGAGCCTCCATTTTCGATGAGCTGGTCATCCAATGTATACTACAGACGTCACATAGCTGGAGAAATGCTCACCGGTATTTTTAGTATAGTGAATTGCTGGTTGGGTGTCAAATTCTTTTCTGTTAAGTATTATTTCGGGAATCGGGATTGACACCTGCATTTATCAGTCAATCAGCAGAATACCCCCTCATTTTAGGTGGGGGATAATGCTATCAAGTTGTATCTTCTTTACCTGGTCCAGCGTCTGGATGGCACAAATGACAGCGACACGGTATTGCCGGAAAAGCATGAAGAAGCTTTGCAACTTCGGGTGCAGCAACACTGGCAGCTCATCGATGTAAATAAAATTTTTGATACGATCATTTTCTGATCCAGGTCTCCTGAGAACGGTAGTTTCATAGGACAGCAGGAAAAACAGGCCGAATCCTGTTGCAACGGAGTCTCCTCGTTCAAGCGCATAATTCAATATTATCACTTCGCCATACTCCAGAGCTTTATCAATATCAACGGTCTCTTCTGCCTCAAAAACATCGCGGACAAGAGGATCATTTAGGAAATTATTGATCAGGTTTTGCACATCAGATGCTTTTGGAACCCGCCCGGGGTGTACCAGATGGTAAGTCAGCATTAACAGTTCTGCGATGCTGACAGTAACTGTCTCATTCAGACTGGAAAAATAAGGATCTGATACGCCGGACTGATCGTAAATGGATTGAAGCCGGTGAAACCTTCTTTGTGTTTTCCATTTATTAAAATCGGATCAACTCTGTGGATCTTTAATTTTCGGTTTTTGGCCATATGGTAGCACTGATCCGCAGTTTTCCCTCTTTTAGGGCTGTATAGCAAGATTTTTTCTGATAATCCTCGTTATATACTTTCTGGTCAAGGTCGTCTGCAATGGCAACAGTGAGCACACTGGATGTTTTTGAGGTTCCGGTCGTGCCGTCGCAGTACATATGCAAAAATCGATGAATTCAACACGCCTCAAAAGAGAATTTATAGATACTGTTGATAACTTAAGCAATAAAACATGTAGCCGGAAGCGATATCCGCAGAATTTCTTCCGGCTAAAATAGTTTTGATGAAAAAGAAAAATGATTTTCGTCACTTTCCACAATGAAAATGAACTACCCGTGTATAGTAACGAAATCAAAGGTTTTTCCGCATGGTCGGCTAGATAAAGTTATCCTGTTCCCCTCAAAACGAGGTTCTAAATGCGGGAAAACGGACAAAAAAGGAGAGACAGATGTGGAGGATTTGACACCTTTTCGCCGACGTTTTTTATCACTGGGTTACAGTAAGGGGCTAATGTATCCTAAAATAATAGCTTTGTTTTATCCCTCAATAGAATTTGTGGCATCTAATTTTTCATAAATATTTTGGATATGATTATGGTGCGGTATATAAAGAGAGAAAAACGCACCGAATACAGAGCCGATAGGCATACTGTATCCGGTGCGTTGTAAATTTTTAACCTTTCAGATAGTAATGCACATAGGCATTATAATCTCGATGCCGGGTGACTAACCGCAGCCAGATATAAAAGTGGGCAGTTTCCGAATACAAATTGAATTCGGTGGGCTCGCTGGTGGGCTGGGCGTACCCTCGGCAGAACCGTGTCAGGGTGTCCAAATTCCGAAACTCCGGCAGTTGGAATAGCGCATCCTGGAAAGCATCAATTTCACGGGCAACTTCCAGAACAGGCGTATCCTTTTGGCACTGATGCCAGGTGGTCCACCATTTCCATCCATCATAATCAGAACGGGAATAGGCTATCTCGCTGGCAGGACGGGAGCCTTGCTGAAACAGATCTTCAAAGGCGCAGGAAGTAGTCAGTAGCGGATCTTCAAAATTGGTCTGCTGCTGGCTCAAACCGTTTTTGACAGCTGCCCATTCTGTTAGAGGGAGTGGGCAACGGTTGGCATCACGCAGGGCTTCATCCATACCGCACGCCTCGCAGATATGGACATCTGCATAGCGGCTCAGGGCGTTGATGACCAGCCTGCGGTCCAGCGTCTGACCACACCGAAGACACAGGGATGGTTGCTCTGCCTCTGGGGTAAACAGCAGTTTGTCCTGCTGCCATACGGTTTCCAACAGGGATTTGGGATAGATACGGATCTTCATGATGATGTCCTCCTATTTTATTGTCTTTCATATTCGTACCGTTTCCTCCGGTCTTCAGACCAGGGAGGGTAGACACGCAATTCTTCCTGAAACATGGCCATCAGCTCGGTTGCCATGTCCTCTTTACGCCGGTAGATACGTTGCTTCTCCGTACCATCGGCATAGCGGATGGTAGTCTGGAGTGCGGGACCTTTCTGTGTGAAGATGAATTTGCGGCCATGAGAAGGGTCAAATGCCTCGATCCAGAGGGGCAGGGTGGAGGAACTCCCATCCAGACACCGCCAGCCGCTGTAATCGGTGTAGCTGAATCCGTTGATTTCTCGCGCCAGTCTTCGCAGGGCAAGATACAGCCGCTCAAAGCGGCGCCCAAGTTCGCCTTTCTGCCGCCGGATGTAGAGGGTGTGCCCCTCATGATCCAGGGCATCCAGTTCTTTGCCATTAAACAGGTATTCAGGGTAAAGGCAGCCATCCGATTCAAGAATTTGCCCGGTAGGTTCCGCAAGGTGATTGTCTGACAGCCAGAAAAAGCCCGTCTGCGGCTTTTATATTGATGAAAGCGCAGTGGTCGGGCCGGATTCCGGTTAAGTTGGTGGTAAGGGTTTCCCAAAAAATCAGGATGCCGTGATCCTTTTCATAAAGCTTGATGGCGAGATTGCCGTTGGGATAGGTACTGATTTTCAAAGTCAGCTGGGATCGGTGTTCGCCCAGTGTAAATACGAGAGTATTCATAAGCGTTTTCCTCCAAAGAAGCACCGGACGCCTGCAAAAATGCAGATTTCCGGTGCTTCTTAGTGTGTGTTCCGGACAAGGAAACCGGAGCAGGGAGAGGAATGCAGTTCCTCTCTGGTCATCGTCAGCTACACAGCCAAAGTCTTTGACTCGAACTGATAGCGCAGAACCTGAGCCAGTTTTGTCCTGTTTTCACAAGTAATGCGATAGGTAGGGCCATAGTTGTGCCGCTGTTCATCCATCCTTCGAATGGAAATGCTAAATCGGGTGCCCTCCTGGGTAATCCACAGACGCCTGCCCGTGGCAGCATCTTCAGCAATAATCCATAAAGGGTACTGCATGGTCATGTAGGTCTGGGGGTAAGCACGCCAGCCGCTGCGGTCATGGTAACAGAAACCGGGGGTAGTCTGCCGCCTTTCATTCAGTACATCATAAACTGCCTTATATTTCATGCGCTGCACCGCCTTTCAAAGTTTTTCAGGTAGCCTGCATACCCTTCCGGGTCCAGCTCCTGCAGCCGGTTGGCACGAAAACGATATTCAGGATAGGTGCAGAACCCACTCTGCATGGTGCGACCGGTTGGGATAGCCAGACCATGTCGGATGAGCCAGGTGGGAAATTCCGAATCGGCATTGGTGTCGATAAAGGCATGGCCTTTTTGCCGTTGGCCGGGCAGGTTGACGGTGAGAGTCGCCCAGGGTTCCGGGTCGCCGCTTTCCCATGTCACCATTTGTATGGCAAGGTTTCCATTCAGGTAGGAAGTCACCTGCAGCTGGATGGGGTGCGTGGCGCCAAATTTCTTGTAAGGCAAGGTAACAGGTGCCGCATCGATATCCGGTTCTTCGTCCGCCACGCCCAGTTCCCAACTAAGAGACAAAATCTGGCTCTGACTCAGCGTGCGGGAATATTTCTTTGCGTATTTTGGCTTGAAGAGCAGGGCACCGTCCTGCAGGAGCAGTTTTCCTTCTTTTTGGTCCTGGATACAGCGCAGGCCATGCAGACGGGGCTTTGCGCGCTCCACAGCATCGTGGATCTTCGGGTGGTCAAACCATATGGAATACTGTACGGCTACATGGAGATGGGGATGCTCCTGAAAGCGTGAGCATAGGAGATCCAGCACTTGTTGACAGACTTTTCTCCGTTTCTCCAGCGTCTGACGCTCGTTAAAGGTCAGCGTGAAATACGAGAAATCCCGTTCGGATGCGTCTGCGGCGCCGCTAAAGGGATTACACCAGAAGTACAGATCCCATCGGTCGCTGCCATAGGACACAGGGATATTTTCGTCATACTGGTAGCAGACAAAGTCCTGTGCGATGGCTTCCATGACGGGTTTCATTGCTGCGCTGCTCTCCAAACTTGCCTGACGGATATACTGTTCCCATTCTTCGCGGGTGTGGCTGTCATAAAACTGTTTGTTGGCTGCGGCCTCTGCTTCGGTGCATAGGGATTGCAGGCGCAGGGAGTGGACGTCTTCTTTGGCATAGCCTTTTTCAAACCATCTGGTATCAATATTCATATGGGAACGATCTTCGTGGATTTTCATTTTGTATCCTCCTTGTGTATAGGTGCTGCATTTTTTGACGCAGTGTGGTCATTGGTCTTTCCAGTCATAGAGCCGACCATTTCTTTCAGACTGGCGATATACTGCTTCCATGCCTGTCTGGATTCTTCAGCACGCTTCAACTCGGCAAGCTGTTCTTCCGGTGACAGGGCTTCAAACTCGCATTGGCGGCAGTCCCTATCAATATCCAGAAAGATGCGGTTCAGGATGGAGAGAGCCAGTTCTGTAACAGTGGGGCTGTGTTCGTCAAGTGCTTTGCGTCCCTGACGAAACAATTCCAGATAGCGCTCATATTGCTGTTCGCTGATGAATTCCCAGCCGTAGGCTTCCTGGATGTCGCTTTCGCTATGGTATTGCATAGCTGCTTCAAATTCTGCCTCGCGGTCTGCGGCTTCCTTTTCGATGTGCCGCCTGAGCTTGGCGCGGATGCGCTCCAAGTCTTTGAGCAAAAGCTTGCAGGCTTTGGCCTCCATGAGATAACCGTGTGCTTCGCTGTTTAGATATTGCTGAGATGTATTTTTCATGCGGCAGCTTCCTCCTTGGATTTGGATTGAACAAAGAGCAGGAACCCTTTGCTGGTATCCTCCAGGAGTTGCCATGTACCATCCCTCCAGACGCAGGCGGTTGCATTGTTGTAGACTTCCGGCGTCTTGGGCGGGTCGTCAAAGCATTCCGGCGTCACATAAAGGCACATATGTCCCATATAGAAGGGCTGCAGAGCTGCTTCTATCTCTTTGCGCAGGGCAAGGGCGAGGGATTCGATCTCGTCAATATCCTGACGCTGGAAGGCAGCATCTGAGATCTGTTTGAGCCGCTTGGTTTGCTTCACAGCTGCATCAATATAGGGTACGGCCTCATCAAAGTATTTGTGTTTGATCCGCATACCGTCGAATACCAGAAAGCGGGTATAGGCGGTAGCGGCTTTACAGATGTCTTGCCGCAGGACATCAAATGGTTTTTTGTACTTGGTTTTCAGCACCTCCATGGATACGACCTGCAGATTGCGCCGCAGGGTTTCCAGATGGTTCACTAAAGTGGTGCGTAGTTCATCTCGTTCCATAGGCATCCTCCGTGGGTAGCTTCCGGGCGGTTATCCGCGCCGGAAGTGGCGGCAGTGCTCATGCACATTGGCGTGGGTAAACGCAAAATTCTTGCAAGCCAGCAATCGGTTCCGTTCTCTGGGGGATTGTCGGGCAACGCTTGCATGATACTTTTTAACAGGTGTTTTTATAGGGTTATTCGAGTTCAGGTTCCCAAGGGGTATCTTCCTCATAAGGCGCAGCCTCCTTTTCATTGTCAGCGGACTTGCCGGCAGCCCGTACCGTCAGTAGAAGGGCATCTTCCCCGACATCGTTGCTGTGGGACTTTCTGGCGCGTTTCTTTTTGCATTTTTCCACCGCTTTGTCATAGTCGTAGCCGATACCAGCTTGCAGTTTATCCGCAATTTTACGCAGTTTTTCTGCATGGTACTCGTAGGTAGCACGATGGAATCCAGTCAGCTCCCACTGATCGCACACTGATTCCAGAAGCCGGACATAGTCCCGCAGTGCATTGACCGTTTTGTAGATATCGCCATAGCAGGTAGTAAAGGTATGGGCGCCATCAAGATCCCGAAAGCAAAAAATCAGTTCTTCCCCCAAAAACTGTTCCAGTTGGACTGATTGTGCGATCATTGGCCGAAAAGCTTCCTGGGGCAGTTCGGGCAGTCTGTTTTCATCCATTATTATCCTCCCCATGTTCCGGTACTGGCGGCTGTGGGCCTAAGCCTGCCGCAAACATCTGCACAGCGGTACGGTAGCCAGAGGCGTATGCTTGCTCCAATACAGCAGAATTGCGGCATTGTACCGCAGTCTGATACTGTTCAAAAGCGATGGACGCCTCGTTGGAGAGCAGCGGAAGCAGAGCTTTTTCTTTCTGCTGTACTGCCTGATTAAAAGGCGCGAGGCGTTTATCGGGCTTGAACACATCTGCTTCATATTCGCCATAATAGAGCGAAGTGAGAAAGCGTGGGTCTGCCGGAAAGGATATAGCAGATGGTGCAGGGCGGGAAAGCGCCGCCGCAATGTCTTTGAGTGTGTTGATCAGTGCGGGGAGCTGAACATTAAAAAATCTTTGCCCCATCGCTGTTTCGTGTAAATTCATAAAATGAGGCCCCCTTTCTAAAAGCCATTTGCCTTTTACTGTTCCCTGGCAATCCGGTGCAGGTCTGCTAACAGGTGTCGGTTATTCTGCTCATACTGAGGCTGAAAAGGCTGGTCTAAATCAAAATTGTAATAGCGGTAGTAGATCACCTTGAATACAATGCCCTGCCGCATGGTAGGGTCAATGGCGCGCATCAGTTTGCCCAGTTCGGTAGCAATCTCATATTCCCGCTTTACATATTCTTTGTCTTCCCGCTTAA
>ENA-OOXY01002321-OOXY01002321.1-human-gut-metagenome-genome-assembly--contig:-NODE-2321-length-10361-cov-2.462546_pt1 | contig 10361 bp, 10 predicted proteins | sample MGYA00241593_ERZ501355 | MGnify/ENA primary metagenome ERZ501355 (study PRJEB25962, sample SAMEA2042739) | human gut metagenome | biome: human gut; feature: human-associated habitat; material: faeces... | reverse complement strand
GCAATCCTACGGCCTACTATCCTCAAATGAGCTTTCAGCCCTGCGCTTTCTTATTTATTGAATCCACTATTGAGGGGCGGATAGTAAGATTTGAGAAACACTTAATTCAAATACTTACTATTTATGAAAAAACTACTATCCCTTTTACTCTGCGGCTTGTTGCTGCTGGGTTACAGCAAGGAGTACGACGATTCAGAAATTAAAAAGCGGTTAGACAATTTGGAAAATACCCGCATTCCGTCGATCGAATCGCAAATTGCAGCCATTCAAACCTCATTGCCGTTGCTCCAACAAACCGATACGGAAATCAAAGGTTACATTACCACATTACAAGGTAAAGTAAGCACTTTGGAACAATCCATGTCAGATGTGGATGTGAAAATCAAGGCATTGGAATACACTCTGCAAACTGATTTTTCACAACGATTGGCCGATGTCGTTTCACAACTGAATGCCTATAAACAAGAAATTCAGAATAAGATAGATTCATTCAATTCCTCAATAGAATCGTTGCAGTCAGCCGATACTGAATTGGAAAAGAAGATTTCCTATCTGGACGGCAAAATAGATATGCAGAAAGATTGGGTTACAGCAACATTTACGACGCTGACCCAATATAACGGATTGGTTGCAGACATTGCCACCATTCGTACCAATATTGAGACAATCAATAAAAGCATTACCGACCTCGAAACGCGACTGAACGAAAAGATTGAAACGGATATTGCAACTGCCGTCACTGGATTGCAGGAAGAGATAGGACAGAAAGTAACAGAGATAACAGACGCTTATACGGCCGCTATCGGGACTGCGAAAAATGAAATAACAACAGCCTACACCTCTGCCATATCCTCTGCCATAGACAACTGCATAGCCACGATGAAAGATTGGGTTAATGAAAAGTTAGCCAACTACTATAATATAGCTGCAATCGACGCAAAAGTACAACTGTTACAAAATGCAATTACGGATGGAGATAAGAAACTCGATGAAGCGATTAAACAAAGCGAATCTGCTCTTAAAAAAGCTATCGAGCAGGGTGACGAAGCATTAGCAGAATCTATAAAACAGCATATTGCGGATTTGCAGATAGAGATAACGGCAAATAAAGAGGCTCTGCAAAAAGAGATAGATGAAACCAATGCCGCATTGGAAACAGCAAAAACAGAACTGACAGAATCCTATACGAACGCAATTAAGACAGCCATCGAAACGAACAACGGTCTTATCGACAAGAAAATCGCCGATAAAATTGCAACAGTCAACAATCGAATAGATACGGAGACCACAACGTTGAATGATAAGATTTTTTCCGTCGAAACTCGTCTTACTACGTTGGAGCAGGAAATTAACGACAAAATTTTGGCTTTGGATGGTCGAGTGTCGGATTTGGAAGACAATATAACAGCTTTGCTGAAACGCATTCAATCGGTTTCTTACATTCCTCGGTACAGCGACGGTCAAGCAGTAATGAAGAAAATTATCGGACAAGACGAGGGTGCTGCCGAATTCGATTTTATGATTTCACCTAAAGAGGCTGCTATTGAATTGGGTAAGATATGGAGTAAAGCAGTAACGATGAAAGCTGTTTATACACAAACTCGCGCGGCTTTATTTGTTGAATTGCCGATTGCCAACCTTGAAACAGATACAGAGAGCGGCATTATTAGCATTAAAGTTTCGGGCGAGAATTTAAGCAATGATTACTTTTTGGGCAAGGTGTCTGCAAATGCCGCATTGTTTATTTCGGATGGAAACAATAGCATTATTTCCGATTATATTTTTATGCCCGCTGATGTTGTAAGCGATTACACCGTTTACTATACGAGCACAGATGGTAAAATAGTTATTCCAAACGCACCCAATACATTCGGAGCCAATATTGTTGCCAATACTTATGTCGGAGGTCAGGGTAAAATAACCCTTGACGAAAATGCAACTGGAAGCGGCCATTTTTACGAATGTTTCAATCTGAAAACAATAATTCTTCCGAACTCTGTTGTCAGAATAGAACAGGGAGCTTTTCGATTTTGCGAAAATCTAACGTCCATCACCATTGGAAATAATGTCGAGATTATAGGAAATAGCGCTTTTGATGGCTGCCGCAGTTTAACAACGATAACATTACCTGCCAGCATAAAAGAAATACGTTCTCAAGCCTTTGCTGATTGTCTGAATTTAACATCATTTTATTGTAAAGCAATTATTCCGCCGACGATAGAAACTGAATACAATTTTGCAAAAATGATAACGATTTACGTTCCACGGTCATCTGTCAATGCCTATAAATCGGCAAACAATTGGAGTACATATGCCGACCAAATTGTAGGACACGATTTTTAATGGGGCTAACATATAAATTTGTACTATGATGAAAAAGTTGTTTCTTATTGTGGCCGCTATGTTTGCGGCAGTTTCTTTCTCTGCCTGCTCTGATGATGATGACAATGGCGGGAAAGCGCCTACTCCCGAAAAATGGGTTAAACAGATAGTCTTTCGTGCTGAATGGGACGAATCATGGACAAGCACTATAACCTATGATTCCGAGAATCGTGTTAAAAAGATAAACGGTTTGAGAAATGATTCTTATGAATTTACCTACAATGGAAATTCATTAACTGTAAAAGGTAGCGACAGGACTTATACATGCAAATTGAATTCATATGGTTATGTAACAGAAGTTACAGAGGACAATGATGAAAAGGACGGGGCAATTTATTACACTCTTGAATATGATAAAAACGGTTATTTGCAACGTATTGAGCAACGTTATAGTTATAATGAATCTCGGAAACGTGTGAGCGAATGTACATGGAGAGACGGAAACCTTATAGAATCTAAACTCACCGATTATTATGAAGATGGCACTGACATAACGACGGTAAAATACTCTTATTCCAAAACAACCACACCCATTAATATTGACCTATTTTATATTGATGGAGGATATATAGACGTACTTGAACCACTTGATTTGTTGGGATTCTATGGCAGGCAAAGTGCTAAATTGCCTAATAAGGCTGATATCACCTATTCAGGTGAGTCAGAATCGGAAAGCGATGATTTTGGCGTTTACACATTAAATGGCGATGGTACTGTTGCAAGAATAGATTGCGGGTCGGTTTCTTATGAACTGATTTACTAAACAAAATGGTCAGAGGGACAGACTTTGTGCAACAGGGTTAATTTATAGACCCTCTGCACAAGTTTGTCCTTTCTATTTGACTTGTATATTTCATAAATTTTTTGTATATTTACATCATTATCAAAGATTTAATCACAACATAAATTTTAGCTAAAATGAAAAGAAAAACACCAAAAATTGAATGAACAGCAGGTACGGAAACAAAAGAGGGCATGGAATTATCCTATGTTGCCAAATCCGTGAGTTATGACGATGATTTTGCAATGACGCTTATTGTTGCACGCCAAAAAGATAATCCTACACCCATAGAGTTTTGATATATGTTTGCATTGGATATAGACCCAGCACAAGAAGTATCCATGACTTTTCAGAAGCGAGGACGAGGGTTTGCAGGCATGTCTTTTCTGATAAATCCAGCAATCGAAATACCTGCAATAGCCTTTCCGAACATCGTAACGTTTTCAGAATCTTCTACAACCTTGAATATGCTTCAAACGCATATCGACAGCGATACAATCATATTCGATTATACGACAACGGAGGGCAAACAAAGTGTATTCAAATTCCCACTCACGGGTTTCAACGAGAAATATTTAGAGCAGTTCATATAGATTTTATTTTTTTATATCTTTAATATAAATATCATATTTCATGGGACTAAGTTCAAATATTTTATGGCATCAAACAACGTTAGATGGTTTAAAAGGTATCCTTAACGAACAAGGTTTTTTTTATTCGTATAGTCTAGAGTCAATTTTATCTAGAGAATCTAAAAATAACCTAAATGTCGCATTCCCCATGGTGAGCTTGTGTGATTTGCCTTTTTCAGAACTTAATGATTATATAAAAAAATATGGTGGTTATTTAATTGGGATGAAACGTACATGGGGAAAATCCAATGGGCTCGCTCCTGTTTGGTATTGCGATTCCGAATCTACTATATTAAATGCCATTATTGACAGATATAATCAAATAGAAGTCAATATAAAAAATGGCAAAAATTTCACTATTAGCCGCGAAATATTTTTATATACATTAAGCCATATAAAAAACTATGAAGGACAATTAATTGCTCATGATTTCAATAAATATAGATTCTATGATGAACGAGAATTCAGGAGTGTCCCTCGATATAAAGAATTAAAAAAATTGCATCCTACAATACAACCCTATTTATCAGAAAAGGATTATCAAGACTACAAACGCAAACACAAAAACACTTTAATTAAAACATTAAAACTATCTTTTGAGTGGGAAGATATTCGTTATATTGTTGTAAAGCGAAAACAAGACATTAAAACTATCAGTGAGTTGCTCCAAAATCTTGCGCCAGATATTCATCCACAAATATTCACAACCCAACAAATATTAGAAGATGTCATTGGATGTAATCACAATAGGCAATTATCTATTTCCGATGCAAAATGACCACAACATTTTACTTTAATAGTCAAAAATTTCTTCTTTAGACAAATACAAAAGCAACACAACACTCTTAAAAGGAGAGAGCAGGGAGCAGGGGAAAATTTTCCCGCGCCTTTTTCTCAACAGATACGAGGACAGACTTTGCAGTTTTGCAAGGTCTGTCCTTTTTCTTTTTCAAACAGATGTCGGGGTCTACGAACATCTAAAAATCATCACAAATAACTAAAAACGAATTAATTATGACAAATCACAAGGGTAAAACACATTGAGCAATGTAGAGCCATTGACTTAATCAAATGACAATTAACAAATTACAACCTTATTTTATTCACTTGCAGTTGGCAAAAGGCTCTCCATAGGGTACACATTAAAGGGAAAATCAATCACACTATTATTCATAACTACTTGATTTAACGATTGATGCCTCTTTAGCTCAGTTGGTAGAGCACGACACTCTTAATGTTGGGGTCCAGGGTTCGAGCCCCTGAGGGGGTACAAAGCAAAAGACTGATAATCAATGATTATCAGTCTTTTTGTTTTTGTGTTCCTGCCCTGTCGTCGGGCATTTTCGGGCGGAAAAGAGAGCGTTTTCGGGGAAATGTTTAACACTAAATCAGTCGGTTAAACTTGTTTGCGCAACAATGCAAACAAATGAATATCAGCATTAACGCCGTCTTTCGCAAAGACAGACTGAACAATCAAAACGCCGCGCCCGTTCACCTGCGTTTAACACAAAACCGAAAACTTAAACACATCAGCACGGGTGTAACACTCAACATTAATGAATGGGATTTTGAAAATCAACGTGTTAAGGGTCAAACTCCCGAATTGCAGGCGTTACAACTCCGCATCGACACCAAAATCGACGAACTCCGCCGCAAAATCAAACGCTTGGAAGCATTAGAGGTAGAGGTTACTCTCGACAATCTTTTGGAAACCAACGGGCGGAAAATAAACTGCACGGTCGGTGAATATCTGAAACAGACCATCGAACGGCTGGAAACACTCGGCAAATACGGCTCGGCCTCCAAACACCGCTCGTTGTTATCCCGTTTGTCGCAATTTCGGTCGCTGAATATCTGATTTGACGAAATAGACCTTGCATATCTTCACGACTTTGAACTGTTCCTGCGTAAAGAGGGCAACACTAACAACAGCATAACAACATAAATTTTAGCTAAAATGAACAGAATACCAAAAACAGAATGACGGCAGAGCAGCGATGAACAGCGCATGATGATTTGAAAAATCGTTGCCGATGATAACTTTTACGGGATGTGCTTGGCTATATCACGCAAACCCGATGAATTTGCGCCCGCGATTTATGTATACATGCCTGACGATACAGATAGAGATATACAACTTTTCAGCGCAAAGGGCAAATAACAGTACAGATGCAATGTACATTGACTGAATCCAACGCAGAGATATTGCTCCTTATGCCGAATATCCTTGAATGGGGATACGATAAGATAAACCTATTCGAATTGCATATAAAAAGCGATACGGTTATTATCAACTATACGACAACAGAGGGGAAGCAAAGAGATTTTAAATTCCCGCTGGCTGGGTTTAAGGAGAAATATTTGGAACAATTTATATAAATTATCTATCTTTGCTCATACGATATGCCGAAACTTTATATCATAGCGGGTTGTAACGGTGCAGGAAAAACGACTGCATCCTACACCGTATTGGTTGCAAAGAGTTCGTCAATGCCGATGAAATTGCAAAAGGGCTGTCGCCGTTCAATCCCGAAAGCGTGGCAATCGAAGCAGGGCGGCTGATGTTGCAACGTATGGATGACTTACTTGCCAGGGCGCGGATTTTGCATTTGAAACGACGTTGGCAACTCCGTTCCTATGTGAAATTTATCGAACGGGCACACGCGAAAGGCTACTTTGTAACTCTACTTTATTTTTGGCTACCGACACCCGAACAAGCTATCGAGCGTGTTGCAACACGCGTGAGCGAGGGCGGCCATAATATCCCGTCGGATGTCATTCGCCGTCGTTATGCGAACGGGATTAGGAATCTTGTAACACTTTATACGCCGATTTGTAATTTCTGGACGATATACGACAATAGTTCGGCAGATGCAGAAATTAAAATCATCGCTTCGGGAGCGAAAAACACAACAATCAAAATAGAAGATACGTTATCCTACAAAACAATTTCAGACTATGAGCGAGATTGAAATAAAACAAATGCAGGAGAAAATCAATGCAGGGATTTTACTTGCCCGAAAGCGTCTGATTGAGAAAACAAAAAAAGAGGACGGCGAATTAGTGGTTGTGCGAGATGGAAAGGTCGTACGCATCAAAGCCAAAGACCTTAAATAATTCTGTCTAATTGAGAAATATATCCTCGGCCATACGGTCGGGGATTTTTTATATAGAAATCAAAGCTACTGAAAATTGCCGAAAACAGACGAACGGCGAGAGGGTGATTCATCTTTAAATCAGTCTGTTACGGACAAAAACTTCGTTTTTGTCCGCGAAGTAGACACAACACTCTCAATGTTGGGATTCAGGGTTCGAGCCCCTGAGGGGGGGGGGCAGAAAAGCAGTTGAAAGATACTGCAACAAACAGAAAAAACCTTGGCTAAATCTTTCTTAATCTTTGATTGAGCACATGCACTTCTATGCCCGGTATCGATTCGATAAACCGGCTTCCCAACAACATGGAGGGCGTGTAATATCCGCCCGGGCCGGTATAATCCAGACAATATTGCGCAATCCGGATACCGACCGTGGCGGTCAGAGCGTAGACATTGGGGGTGGACATCGTCATTTCCAGCTTTTCGCCGTCCGGAGCCTCGGCCTCGCCCCAGAATTGTCCCCGCCCGGCCTCCAGCGCTTTGGCGTCAGGCCCTTTTTTCATCAGCCAGCCAGCTAGACGCTTCGTGATCTTCTGCCCGAACTGGGTATTCAGAATCCCTTTGACCGGGTTGGTCAATCGTATCATATAGATGCTCATTCTCGGCATAGCCATATAGACTGCGCCATCGGGAACTCCGGTAGATATTCCGGAGGTGAAAACATCCCCCCAGGGGATCGTCATAGCCCACTGGGGCTTGTTCTGAAACGGGATTTTCCGCATCTGAAAGGCATTCGAAACGACTTTCAGCATACCGCCCTCGCGGATCAACCCGCCTTTGCCGAAACTCTCGATCATGGTGTTGACCGTGCCGATACTCGGATTGGTGCCGAACGAGAGAGCCAGATCGATGCGCGTGGCGACGGGCAGTTTCTCCTTAAGCATCGCCGCCAGACAGTCGGTTGGCACGATGTCGGTTCCGGCACCTGGCAAAATGAGGACGTTTTGCTGCCGCGCCTCTTCATCCAGCGCATGGCATTTCCGGAAGATGTCGATCTCGCCCGTAATGTCGAGGTAGTGGATCTGTTGCGCAAGACATGCTCGCGCCAGCGGCTCCGCCGTGGCGGAAAACGGCCCCGCACAGTTGAGTAGTACGCTTATATCCTGTAAATTGCTTCCGGTATTCCGTACACCGAAAGCCCGGCATTCGAGGCTCAGTTCCGTAGCGATAGGTTTCAGCTTTTCGTCATCTCGCCCGGCGATAATAGGGCGGAGCCCCTGTGCCACAGCCTCGCGCACCATCAGCTCTCCGGCATAGCCGTAGGCCCCGTAGATCATCAACTGGTTATTTTTCATCGGATCTCCCTTTTAGTCAGGTGATTCAATACGACTTTCGCCATTTCCTTGGAGCTGAGCGGATTCTGTCCAGTGATCAGGGTTCCGTCGACAACGACTTTCGAAGTCATCGGAATCCATGCTTTCCGGTAATCGGCACCCCGTTCTTTCAGCACCGCTTCGAGGTCGAAAGGAACAACCTTTTTGCGCCGGGCAAGGGTTTCCTCGAACCAGCTGAATCCGGTGATCTTTTTACCGGCTACCAGCATCTGCCCGTCGGACAGCCCGACATTCAGCAATCCGCATACGCCGTGACAAATCGCCGACACGATTTTGCCGCTTTCAAAATGCGTTTTGAGAATTGCCTGCAGGACGGCATTGTCCGGGAAATCGTACATGCTGCCATGTCCTCCGGCCAGATAAACACAGTCGAACCGTCGCCCCGCAACTTCATCGAGACTTTGGGCATGATGCAACAGCTCCCGAAATTCGGGGTCGTTCCAATATGCTTTGGACATCTTATCGAGGGTGAACGGCTTCAAACTCTCGGGATCGACCGGTATCTCACCGCCTTTCGGACTCGCGATCGTTATCTTGCAGCCCAGCCCTTTCGCTCGGTGATAGATGTGTGTCAGTTCGCTGAGCCATAATCCGGTGGGTAGAATTGCATTGGCATAGGCTCCGATTCCGGTCGCTACGATCAAAATTTTCGGCATAATCATGACGGTGTTTTTTTGATAGGTAATGCTGCAAAAATTACTCCGTATTGCTATTCGATCTTCTTCCAAATCACCGACCGTTTCGCCCACACCGAAGAGCCTTTTATGGACATATCCGTTGAATTTAAAGAATAGGCTTTCGGCCCAACATATTCCGCTGCCGTTTCACTTGGCGTATCTCGCGGAGCATTTCGTGAACCATTCGCCGGATTTCGATTATCACTGCACTGCTCTCGCTTTCGTTCATAACCGTCAGGATTACTGACTGCAAAGGTCGGATCGGTCTTTTGCTTCGCAGGATAGATGCCGGCACGCATTTTAGGGTATGCGTGATCCCAAAAGGCAATTCCGGTTATTCCCTACTCTGGCGGTCAGGGCTGTCGGAACCTTTGCGGCCTGCCTTTTTCAGGGGAAGCCGCGGGAAAAGTTTTCTGAACCGCACTATGTAAGCCGCAACCCGGTTCCCCGCGACGATCAGGCTCACGGCAATGATAATCAACAGGATGCCGCAACATATCCTCAGCGTGAGGGTCTCCCCGAAGATCATCACCCCGAAGAAGACCGCCGTGACAGGTTCCAAGGCACCGAGGATTGCCGTCGGCGTCGAACCGATGTACTGGATGGCGCTGGTAGTACACAAAAACGAGATCGCCGTCGGGAAAACAGCCAGTGCGAGCAAGTTCCCCCACAGGTACCATTTATCGGGCACATGGACTGCCATGCCGAAGTCCAGCCGGACAACGTAAAGCAGCAACCCGAAAAGCAGGACGTAGAACGTCACCTTGAGCGTCGCAACGGATTTCAGCACCGGGCGGTTCACGCCGACGATATAAATTGCGTAGGACAAAGCCGAAACCATCACCAGAACCGTTCCCGTGATATTGAGCGTCGAACCATCGCTGCCTTTGAACAACAGCCCGATACCGGCCAATGCCAGCAAGATGCACAGCGCTGTCTGCGGAGAGAGTTTTTCCCGGAAGCCGAAAGCCATGATCAACGCCACGAAAATAGGATATACGAACAGTAGCGTCGAGGCGATACCGGCGTCCATGTAATTGTAGCTCAAGAACAAGGACAGCGACGAGAGGGCAACCAGCAAACCCAGGAGCACCAGCGGCACGATCTCACGGCGGTGCAGCTTGAAATCCCGGCCGCGCGCCTTGAGCATGGTACCCAACAACGGGATGGCAAAAAGGTACCGGAAGAACAATACCGAATCGGGATCCATCCCCGCCTTGTAGAGCGGAAGGGCAAAGAGCGGATTCATGCCGTACGTGGCGGCGGCAACAGCTCCCAGAAGGTAACCTTTGGCTTTTGTATTCATACGGTCGGATTTTGCGGCAAAAATAGTATTTATTTCGGCTGCAAATGCAGACCGGGCAAAATTATCACGCGATCGCCAACCGGTAGCGCACACG
>ENA-OOXY01002301-OOXY01002301.1-human-gut-metagenome-genome-assembly--contig:-NODE-2301-length-10446-cov-3.203542_pt1 | contig 10446 bp, 10 predicted proteins | sample MGYA00241593_ERZ501355 | MGnify/ENA primary metagenome ERZ501355 (study PRJEB25962, sample SAMEA2042739) | human gut metagenome | biome: human gut; feature: human-associated habitat; material: faeces... | reverse complement strand
GCTTGTGAAAGTCGAGGCTTTGTTTTAAAAAATAATACGAAAAAGAGGATGAACCGGAATTTTGATACCCTCCCTGCACTGGCAGAATATTTGCGAAAAGGAAATTAGTAACCGATGGTTAAGCACTCCCCTACCCGTTTACTGGCGCAAAGTTAGGCATTAATCCGATACCCTGCAAGAGGTTACTTTCCGGTCTTATGGTTACCGTTTGGTGGAATTGCATGGATGCTGATTCGCTATATATTGACTTTAACACGCATTAACCTGTTCTTTTTTGTTAGCGTAATTTCAGCGCTTTGTCATCGCGTTGCGTCCGTGCCAGGACCGTGCCACATAAGCGGCACGATACCGTAATGCTTTTATGGAATTGAATTTTTATGGTTCCACATCCCATTGTATCGGGATATTCCTTAGAATTATCAGTCCAGTCTCATCGTAGCTTGCGCTGATGCCTATCTGTAGCTGCTGGATAGTCTTGGCACTCTTCTTGACGTCGACAAACAAAGTCTTGGTTACCGGCAACTTCATATATACTCCCTCCGTTACAGGATAATCATACCACCCTGCAGTCGATTCGGTTTTGTAAGTGTTGCCATCCTGGTCAATCATCAATCCAGGGAACTCGGAGTTCACTCCGAATCTAATGTTTGACTTGTTGGCTATCATTTTTACCTTAAACACCAACTGCACAGTTCCATAATTCAGAGAAGTGCTCTTGCCATATACTCCGACAAGCTGCAAGTCAACAACCTGTGGTATTGGATTTCTCAGAGAGCCTCCATTGGGCAGTACGATATCGCTGCCACCAGTCTTCATGATTGCAGTCTTAGAGTCTTGCTGGTTGTTCTCTGTCGTTTCTCCAAGGACACTGTTGACTTTCTCCAGTGCTTTTTTCCCCTTCTTCAGTAGGCCGCCCAAGCCTTGTGCCTGAGCCTGCATGGTGCCCATGGTAAACATGGCGATACACACAATCATAAAATTTCTTGTCTTCATTTTCATAGCTTTAGTTTATGTTCTATTTTTTGTTTTGGATATACCATTTACCATCTTCCTCTTTTTTCAAGTTCACGCTCGTCTGTTCCATCTTTCCAGAAGGGTATTTGATGTTGAAGATCTCTTCTGCCGTGCCTTCGTCTTCGTTGATATGCTCTGAAACGAACTCGTAGCCCACTGGGACTTTCTCACTGATGTTTCCCTTCTTCTTTGCTTTCTTGACCTTTGCCTCAATCATGTTGATGTAGGCTTCTTTCTCCTCTTGCTTGTCAGCAGGAAAGTAGATGCAGTCAAAATAGCCGCGATAGTCCTGTTTGATGGCACAATCTATTGATTTCTCAGCGACGGTGCGTGGCTCTGACTTGCCGCAAGAAGCAAGCATGACTGCCATTGCGGCAAACAGAACGAATGATAATAGTTTTTTCATAGTGAGTGTGTTTATTTGTGAAACATTATTATTGTACGTAGATACTTCGACGAGTGGATGTCTGACGGCAGTATGCACTCCGTACTAATTATTGGCAAATCCACGGTGTGGCGTCTGCCTTCTGTCAAGTTGATGCAAGCGAGACGGAAAGCATAGGCTATGAGCTCCGTACAGTACATCTTGGTCGTATCATCGTCGTCGAAGGCATCGTCGAATAAAACATTCTTATAGTATAGCCTCAATGCCGTTTCCGCAGCCTTACGCGCTGTCGTGTAGTCCGCAGGACGGCACACCTCACCTTTTGAAGCGCGCTCCGTGGAGAAGAATATCTCCGGTTTATCCATCTTCACGCGATCCACATCACCCTCGAAATCGGGTTCCCCTGGAACAGCATGGACAATCATCGGACTTCCAGCAGAGTCGACGACAATACCGATGTGGGAGTAGTTTCCTTGTGGGTCAGCGGCGAGGACGACACGACTCGTCATTCCATCGCCACGACGGAACACGACATCACCTGTGCGGAGTTTTATGGTGTCTGGCAGGATGCTGTGGAATATTTTCCCACGGGCACAGGAGACAGACGCTGCTGCAGTGATAACGATGAGAAACAAAACGATGTGTCTTGTCACTCTACAAAAAGATAATCTGCTGCATTGGCTTTTAGTATCAGCTGCCATTGGACGGTATTTAAATTTTTGTTTTTTGCAAATGTAGAACTAACTGTTCTATTTATCAAGAGCATAGGGTAAATTATACTTATTGACGGGGAATATTTACTGATTGACCTTCATTTTAATCATTGGTACATATAATTCTCACTCAATTGGCTGTTGGATAAGATTATTTTTATTACTTTTGTTTTTGAAACATATAAAGATGATCATGATACATGACTTCGCGAAATCAATGTGTGACTTTTCCTTCGGCATGCTGTTCATGTCGCAGTTGATATTCACCGCGGCAATCTATCAAAAGGGGTTGAAATATGATCTTCAGAAGATGATGTTCTATTTTATGCTCTATCTACTGCTGATCAGCGTCATAGAATTCTACCTCTTCTATTTATCCGGTACGTATGCCATGCATTTGTCGTCACCAATCACAGATTTCTTGGAGATGTCTGTCGTGCCGTGCGTGCTGTTCATCATCATAAGGCTCACGAGTCCTCTACTGAACCAGCGGTGGCTTATCGCCTTGAATGCCGTCGTGTATCTGGGCGCTTTCGCAGCTTATCTCATCACCGGCTATGACGCTATACCTCAGACGCTCTTGGTATTGACAATCATCTATTCCATAGGTATCATCGTCTACGGCTATTTTGCCGTGAAGAGATTCAACAGACAGTTGGAGACTGAATTCTCCAGCGAGGAGCTGTCGCTGTATTGGCTGAAATATATCGTCTATCTCTATATTGTTTTATTGTTTGTGTGGGCAGCCGACACCTTCATCCCCTCAGAGATCATTGCCGTGGTCTATAATATCTTGATGATAATTACGATTGGTATGTTCTGCTATTTCGTATATCGCCAGGACGACATGCTAAGAGCGTTGGCGAGCCTGGACAAGGTGAAAATAGTGGAGGAACCGGTGAAGAACTATGGTTTCGAGGAACGCTTCCATAAGGCTTTTGCCAATAAAAAGGTATATCTCAATCCGAAGCTGAATATCATGGAACTGGCGATGGCCGTGGGAACAAACCGTACCTATATATCCAACTATATCAATCAGCAGCTCCACACTACTTTCTATGAATATGTGAACAAGTGGAGGGTAGAACACGCCAAGGAGCTGTTAGCCTCTACTGACCTGTCATTGGAAGATATTTCCGTCGAGGCTGGATTCAACTCCCTTAGCAGTTTCCGACGCTATTTCACCCGATCAGCAGGAATGACACCAATGGCTTTCAGACGCGCAGCTGAGAGTCGGAGCAGGACTATAGTCAATGAATGAGTTCCGCCGATGCCGTCTAGGGTATGACGCAAACAAATATCGTATCTTTGGAGATTCTTCTGTAAAATTTAAAGAGACGGCGGAAGTCAGGCAACAAATGCTTGAATACCGTTACGACGCACTTTGCAGTCAGATGAATCCGCATTTCCTGTTCAACACGCTCAACATCCTCTATGCCATGGAGGGCTTAGATGCGGAGGCTTCCCAAAGAGTCATACTAAAAGTATCCAGCATGTTCCACTATATCCTCGAACATCATGAGCAGACCAAGGCGCAGCTTTCTGACGAGCTTCAGTTTGTGGAACAGTATATGTATATCCTCGCCATCCGTTACAGTAACCATCTTCACGTCACCTACGTAGGAGAGCCTCCATCCGAAAAGAACTTCGAAGTACAGAACAACGATTTCGGTTGGACCCACCTTCCTTTCTCAACCATGGAGGACAATACGGTGTTTCTTCCTTTTACCGCCATGCTGAAGAATTTTTACCAGTACTTGCTGGCCAAGGACAGCGAAATTTTCCTCAGTGTAGACATGAAATGCCGCCTGAAGCGCTTTGTCTTCGCCTTCATTGTTGTCCCGGCGAAATGGGTCCGTGTCGCCAGACAATGGACTCTGAACATCTACACGAAGGACAGATGGTTGCACTACCGGACCATATTCAATGCCAGTTACGGATGAGCCAAACGTTTTGGAGGGGCTGTCGTTTGTAGCCCCTAATGGGGGTAAGGGAGCATTATGCTCGCATATCAGCCAACACATGGTAAAAAATCAGTCCGAACAAGAGAAATCACATTCTTTGCGTTTGGGTCACAACGCTCTGAGACTTTTAGTAGGGTTGCGGATTTGAGGCACTTATTAATTGACTCCGACATCTCACGCAGAAGGCAAAGATTGTTAAGAAAACTGACAAAAATAGGGCTTCATACCGGCGATATTTCCCACAAAAGTGCATAGCTCATCAAATATGCAAATTGGAGAGCGATTTTCGTAGCCGCATGATAGTCAGAGTGTTATGTTGGGTGAAGCTTTATGTGAGTAAAAAAATGAATGAAAATTATAGGCAAAAATGCCGCTATTTCACAGAATTCAGATTAAAAACTATGTTTGAGAACGGCACTTTTGCCTCATCATCTCACTGATTTGATGAGGCAAAACAGCCCAAAAGAGGCTGTCAAAACCACCTTTTGGCTCTTTCAGCTTGGCTTGCTGACCAACTGACACCTAATTCCGGCCATCAGATTCTTTAGAATGTAAGTTGTAGCGGAGATGCTTTTGTTAAGAAAAACACGAAAAAGCAAGACCAACGGTCACACAATCTAACGTGTTTGCGCACATAAGCCAAGTTGTATCAGAAAAATTGCATGGGCAATGCCAAAGCCATATTTCACGTTCAGGCACCATGCAAAGGCTGCCCGGCCCATGCGCAACAAGCCGGCAGCAGCCCATGAAGCCCTATTCTATGGCAATCTTGAGTGCCGTCTTGTGCACCATAGGCATCTCGTGATAGTATTTTTTGCGTAAGTCGGCAAGTTTTCCGTACTTTGCCGGATCGTCGCTCTCGTCTTTTAGTGCGGTTCCACTTACACGCCGGTCGAAGGCGTTGGCAATGAGCCACGTGAGCTTAAAGGCAGCCGCATCATAGTTGAGCCCTTCGGGCCGGATATTGGAGATGCAGTTGCGCTCGCTCTCCATACGGCCGAAATAGGGCTTGTAGGTCATATACACACTCAGGCTGTCGGGCGAAGACAGTCCGGGCCGTTCGCCAATGAGCATAGCGACCAGCTTGGCGTGCATCAGTTCGGCAATGTCGTCAGCCAAAGCCACCCTGCTCTGATGAGCCAGGACGACGGGACCTACCGACAGCCGCAGGTCACGCAAATAAGGTTGCAAGTGCTCAACGAGAGGCACGGCCTGCTTATGCACTGCCTTTGACGACAGACCGTCGGCAATGACCAGCAGCACGTCGCAACCCGGATAGTGCATGGCCTTGAGGCGTGCCCGCCTCTCATCAGAGAGGCGTCGTCCGAGGTCAGGACGTGTGATGAATGTCTCGCGGTTGCCTGCCTTGCTGTCTACCTCGAATGATGTAAGGCCGAGCTTGCTGAGTTGCTCAGCCACGCGGCGGGCATCAAACGGCATCTTGATGGAGTCACGGGCTCTGGCGTGTGACAATCTGAATTTCAGATAGTCGTCGGTGAGTACGCTGCTGCCTGTGCGGCCCAAGGCGATGCGGGCATCGGTGAACTGCCGGAGCCACGCCCAACAATCGTTCTCCTCCAAATGCTGTGTTCGAATGCTGATTTCACATTTCATAATCGTTCCTTCCTTATTGGTTGTTGAGAGATGCTAACTGACGAGCTTCATCAGTGCGTGAGTGGGCGAAGCCTGCAAAATGCGGCCGTCGCGGTTGAATAGCTTCATGTCTTCGAGCCATTTTTCAAACTCCGGCGACGGTTTCTTGCCCAGCATCTTGCGCGTAGCGATGATGTCGTGAAAGCTTGTGCTTTGGTAACCGAGCATGATGTCGTCGGCACCGGGTATGCCCATGACATAGTTTACGCCTGCCACGCCAAGCAGCAACAGCAGGTTGTCCATGTCGTCCTGGTCGGCTTCGGCATGATTGGTGTAGCAGATGTCGCAGCCCATGGGTACGCCCATGAGCTTGCCACAGAAGTGGTCTTCGAGCCCGGCGCGCGTTATCTGCTTGCCGTCGTAGAGATATTCCGGCCCGATGAAGCCCACCACCGTGTTGACGAGCAACGGATGATAGCGGCCACGGCATAGCAGCGTGCCTCGCACGTCTGCTCATCAACGCCGAAGTTGGCATCAGAAGAGAGCGCCGAGCCCTGTCCGGTTTCAAAATACATGCAGTTGTCGCCCACCGTGCCACGGTGCAGGCTCTTCACGGCCTCGTAACCCTCGTCGAGAAGCTTCAGGTTGATGCCGAAGCCTGCATTGGCCTTCTCCGTACCTGCAATGCTCTGGAAGAGCAGGTCGAGCGGCGCACCACGATTTATCATCTCTATGCCTGTGGTGATGTGGCTGAGCACACAACTCTGCGTAGGTATGTCGTAGCCCGATATGATGCTGTCGAGCATTTTCTCCATCTCGATGAGCAGCGGCAGCGAGTCGCTCGCGGGGTTAATGCCTATAACAGCATCGCCGCAACCGTACATCAGACCATCGATGATGCTGGCAGCTATGCCTTTCAGATCGTCGGTAGGACTGTTGGGCTGCAAACGTGAGGCCATGCATCCTTCCAGGCCGATGGTGTCGCGAAAGGCTGTTTCGACATGGCATTTCTGAGCTGCGAGCACGAGGTCCTGATTGCGCATGATCTTTGACACGGCGGCTGCCATTTCAGGCGTGATGCCTGGTGCGGCGGCTGTGAGCATCTCTGTGGTGGTGTGATCATTGAGAATCCAGTTGCGAAACTCGCCTACGGTGAGACTGCTGATGGGCTGGAAGGCACGCGCGTCATGGCTGTCGATGATGAGCCGCGTAACCTCGTCCTTGTCGTAGTCGATGAGCGGCTCTTCAAGGAAGCGGCGCAGGGGCACGTTGGCCAGGCACATCTGCGCTGCCACATGCTCCTCCATGCTCTTGGCAGCGATGCCTGCCAACTGGTCTCCCGACCTGATGGGTGTGGCCTTAGCCATGAGCGCCTTCAGGTCAGGAAACGCATAGGATGTCTGTTCTATAGTTATTCTATACATGGCTGTGTTGATTCTAAAAAAGTATGGGGATGAGATAGATGGCCAGTGCCACGACGGTGACAACTGCTGTGCCCCATGCCCAAACCTTATACTCTCTGTCGATATGCATTTTCTCCTTAGCGGTGGGCTCGTCTATCTCGCCTATTTCCTCTTCAAGTGTCGGCATAACGTCCTTATGTCCTCTCGTGTAAAGGAAGAAATAGGCCAGTGAGGCAACGCCTATGATGGCTGCCGTGATGAGTGCCATGCGGTCGGCAAAGCAGAGCATGAAGGCATAGACCACAATGGTAAACCAGCTGCCGAAGACACCCATCGGTGCTTTGTAGGGCCGTTTCAGGTCAGGATACTTCTTTTTCAGGCCCAGATAGGCCAGACAACCTATCATGTAGCAAACGGCCAAAGAGATGAGTGACACAGAGGCGATGTAGGTGATGGAGTTGGTGGCAATCAGAATGAAGTTGATGATGCCCACAAGGATGATGGCATTGTTGGGGGTGTTGAAGCGTGGGCTGATCTTTCCGAGGAACTTCGGAAGGCTGTGGTCCTCTGCCATCGTGTAGATATAGCGGGCAGGAGCGGCAATGCCGGGGTTGATGGTGCTCAGGTCGCCGCCAAAGGTGATGGCGATGCAAAGCAGAATGATGGGCGCGCCGATGAGGCCGGCTGCCTTCAACCCTTCAGCATAAGGTGCGTCTGACACTGCCAGTGTGCCATAAAAGCTGGGGCTCACAAGTGCCACGAGGAACCACTGAAACAGAGCGTTAACGGCAAAAACCAGGAATACGCTGAGCTTAAGCGCACGCGGCAAGGTGTATTGTGGGAACTTGGTCTCGCCACCTACCGAACAGCAGGTCTCAAAACCGGTGTAGCACCACCACACGAGTCCGAAGATATACATCATTTCACTGAACGGTGGCATCTTGTCCATGGTGAATCCGCCGAAATAGGCAAGGTGCACGTGAGGTATCATGTAGCAGAACCACAGTATCGTCATGCCCCAAAAGAAGAAGATGAATCCGTTCTGCACCTTACCGCTCTGCTTGATGCCGAGGCAGTTGATAACCAAGAAGATGGCCACCAGGCTGCAAGCTATCACGCGGTCGTCTATCATGGAGATGTCTACACCCAAAGCACTCATCAATATCTTGAAATAATTAGAGAAGGCAAGCGTCTCGCCCGCGCCGATGCCAACCACCGAGATGATATACTGCCAGCCGGCTATGATGGCCCACACTTTGTTAAGACCACGCTTGGCATAATTATATGTACCACCAGCCTCAGGCAACACAGCCGCCATCTCACCGTAAATCATACAGGGCCAGATGCTTACCAGCAACGAGAGAAAGGTAAAGACTATAATCCAAGGTCCTACCAAGCCTACCTGAGCACTGCCGCACGTAAAGATACCGACACCCACAACGGTGCCAATGGTCATACCAATTGATTCTTTCAGCCCCAGTACACGTACCAATCCGGGTGCCTTCGCTTGTGTTTGAGATGCGCTTGCTGTAGCTATAGTAGCAGCAACCGCTGTGGATAGATTCGGCTTCATAAGCAATAAGTTTAAATTCTTTCCGTTTTTGTTATCATGAGTTACAATTATGCTGCAAAAGTAATCATAATGTCAGTAAAAGACAAATTTTGCTTACATTTAGATTATAAATAATTCGTTAAAGTTACATTTTGTATTAATAATAGCATGATTAATATGATATTGTAACCAAATATAAGCGTAGCGCTTACAGTTTGTCGGAAAATTGATACATATCAATAACATAATGCTACAACAATCGGTTTGACATTCAGCTTTTGGCATTAAACGTGGCAAGGGCGTTGCAGACATTCTTGTCAGCAAAGTTTAAATATTTTAGACATTGCTGACAATAGTGGCACCATTTGTCACCTTTAGTGCTTAGGCACGTATGTTGCATAATGGTCAGTGAAGTTCGACAGTCGGACGAGGGCAACGAAAGGAACCTGAGGACGATGGAAGAGCTCCAAAACAAATAAAGACTTAATTGATAATTAGGAGGTTTTGACTTATGTTGTATCCTGTTTTAAGAGACATGAACAATTGGCTTGACAATGATTTCGACGATATGTTGAACACAAGTTGGATGCCGCGCATGAACGTCACAGCACCTGCTATCAATGTCAAGGAAAATGATAAAGAGTACGAAGTAGAGCTTGCTGCTCCGGGCACCACGAAGGATGACTTCAAGGTGAACGTTGACAAGGATGGCAATCTGACCATCAAGATGGAGCACAAGGACGAAAAGAAGGACGAGAACAAGAAGGAGCATTATCTGCGCCGCGAGTTCTCATACAGCAATTACGAGCAGGCTCTGACGCTGCCTGATGATGTAGAGAAAGACAAGATTGAGGCAAAGGTTAATAACGGTGTGCTTCATATCACACTTCCTCGCACTCAGATGGTTGAGAAGGAGACAAAACGCATTGAGGTCGCATAACCCCGGCGTTGCTGCTCAGTGGTATTTCAGGGACTGTTCTCTTTATGGGAGCAGTCCCTCTTTTTATTGTGATTGTATAGCGACCCATTTGGAGTAACATAAGCAAAATCCTATTTATGTTTGGCTGGTATCGTCAGCATATAGTCTGATGGTACCGGCTTTTTTTCGTCCCTTTCGCTATATTCTCGCCAAAACTTTGTACTTTTGTAATATCATTATGAAACTGCGGGCAGTCATAGAACGGATTACGTATCAGAATGGCGAGAACGGCTATTCAATACTGAAGGCACGGGTGAAGGGGTACGATGACCTCGTCACCCTTGTCGGCAACATGCTCGACGTGACCGTAGGTACCGTGCTTGTCGCTGACGGTCAGTGGAAAGTCAACCGTCAGTACGGCAGTCAGTTTGTCGTGGAGAGCTACGAGGAAGCCATGCCCGCCACGCTCTTCGGACTGGAGAAGTACCTCGGCAGTGGACTTGTCAAGGGTATCGGGCCAAAATTCTCCAAACTCATTGTTGCCAAGTTCGGCATGGACACCTTCGACATCATCGAACACGACAGCAAGCGTCTTGCCGAAGTCGACGGTATCGGTCCCAAACGCATCAAGAAGATCCACGACTCATGGATGAAGCAGCTCGACATCAAGGACGTGATGGTCTTCCTCCAGGGCAACGGCGTCAGTACTGCCTATGCCGCCAAAATATACAAGACCTACGGCAAGGAGAGTATCGACAAGGTGAAGGCCAACCCCTACTGCCTTGCCGACGACATCTGGGGCATCGGCTTCAAGACCGCCGACTCCATCGCAGAGAAGATGGGATACGGTAAGAACGACGAGCGCCGTTGCCGCAGCGGTATTCTCTACACCCTCAACCAACT
>ENA-OOXY01002287-OOXY01002287.1-human-gut-metagenome-genome-assembly--contig:-NODE-2287-length-10565-cov-1.879638_pt1 | contig 10565 bp, 5 predicted proteins | sample MGYA00241593_ERZ501355 | MGnify/ENA primary metagenome ERZ501355 (study PRJEB25962, sample SAMEA2042739) | human gut metagenome | biome: human gut; feature: human-associated habitat; material: faeces... | reverse complement strand
GCATACCAGCGCAGTCAATCTCAATCTTCTCAACCAGATTTTCTGGTGTGGCTTTATATGCGATCTCCTCCAGATGCTGCTCCAAAATACCTTCTGGAACTTTCTCCTTATTATGCAAAATTACCTCTGCAACAGAATGTACTTTTTCACCTTTGACCAAAGCCTGAAAATCCATTTCCAAAATCTGATGATCCAGCGCATTAAAATCTAACTCTTTGATCAATACATCATAAGTCGTGCCTTCCAGCTCTAAGTACAACTGACTTCCTTTCATGCACTCTCTCTGAATACGATCAGCTTCGCCCTTTTCAATCTGCAACGGTATTGAGCCTTCAAATTCCTTGCCAAACAGATTGCCTGTCACATAGCCCTCTCTTCTGAGTTTCTTTGCCTTAGTTTCCATGTTTCTTCTTTGTACTTTTAAAGTAGTCATTTGTCTGTTCCTCCATTCATACAAATCGATAACATAGGGAAGTTTGCGGAATGTCGATATTAAATTGGCGTTTCGTTTCTCATGTTATGTTTTTTTAGTTGCAACTATGGTTTAGCACTTTTTTTCAAATTTGTCAAATCTGACCAGGCAAATTCTCTCATATTCTCTCATACAGCATGCCACAGCCAAACATAATTTACTTCATTTTCCTTCTTGGTTGACTGTTTTTTCAATTTTTTGATTTCCAGCTTGCTTTTCTCGCCCTCTTGGTTGACTGTTTTCTCACTTTTTTGATTTCCAGCTTGTCTTTCTCGCCTAACTGGTTGACTGTTTTCTTCATTTTTCAATTTATGGCTTGCATATTTGACTTTTCACATATAATGATCTCTACAAATAAAAAGCACCCTCCAGAAAGACTAAATCCAAAGATTCATCTTCCAAAAAAGGTGCTTTTTAACTAACAAAGAACTGCTGTTCCGTTATTTTTTATTCTTAAGATACTATTATTGTATTACTTTGTCCGGCTGCAAAATGTGTAGTATTCTTTGACATAAAAAACAATCTATGAAGCGCATAGTAGTCTGCGTTATTAAATAACTGCACCGCGTTTCCATTTGCCGCTCTTTAATCGCCATGCATTGCAGACGCATCTTGCAAACCAGTCGATCGTCATGGCGATCCAAACGCCCCAGACGCCAAGTCCCATTGGCTGCATCAAGCCACCGATCACATAGGCCAAACCAATTCTAAATACCCACATAATGATAATGGAGCTGACCATGACAAACTTGACATCACCTGCCGCACGCAAAATTGATGGTAATGTCCACGCTGCCGGCCACATCACCATACAGCAGGCACTATGATACCAGATCAAAATACGAGCCAAGTGATCTGCCTCTGCAGACAGATTGTACCAGCTTGCAATCGTTGGTGTCATAAAGATGATGACGATATTCAATCCCCATAACATCACATATGCCCATTTCATTAACTTCCAAGAATACTCTTTCACCGACTGATAGTCGCCTGCGCCAACACACTGGCCTACAACAGTTGTAAGCGCTAATCCCATTGCCGCGGCCGGAATTGTGGCTAACAGCTCGATCGTACTTCCGGTCGCATTGGCTGCGATCGCCGCCGTCCCGTAACTGGTGATCAAGCTCTGTGTAAACAGTTTGCCGATCTGGAACATACCATTATCAATACCACTCGGAATACCAATCCTTAGTATTTTGCCTATAATCTGACCGTCCCAGCCAAACCGAAAATACTTGTCGATATGAAGATCGTATTTTTCATTGCGCAGAATAAATACAACAACAATACCTGCTACCACGCGCGAGATCAGAGTACCGTATCCAACACCTGCGATCCCCATATTATAACCAAATACGAAGATTGCATTAAATAAAATATTCAAACCATTCATAATCGCAGATACAAACAAGGATATTGATGCCTTTCCCATTGATCGAAGCAAAGAAGATGCACCGTCATATACCGCAATAAAAGGAAAAGAGAAACCCGTAATAAAGAAATAAGTAACGGCCTGATCCATAACGGCCTGCTCAACTTTTCCATAAATTAATGTTAAGATCGCACGGTCAAATACGATACACACTGCCGATATGACAACGGATACGATCAGGCAGATCAGTACAAGCTGATTAGCAACAATCTGACCAGTCTTTTTCTTCTTGGCACCTAACGCCTGTGCCGCTACTACTGCGCCACCGGTTGCTAGTGCATTAAATATATAGATCAACAAATTGCTGATCGTATTGACAAGGGATACACCGGATACTGCGGTATCCCCGGCACCCGACACCATGATCATGTCAGCCATGCCTACAGTAACTGCTAAAACTTGTTCAATAACTAATGGCAAAACTAATGCAATCAGATATTTTTTGTCAAACTGAACTCGTGCTGTCGTCTCTTGCATATTCATTCCTCCATTCTTAAGAAATGTACTCTCGGAGTCTTCTCAAAACGAGTTATTTCGGCTGCATTTTTATGAAACGATTCCGAAACTACATATATCTTGTGTTCTGATAATTGCTAATTGTAAGTAGGCACTCATAAAAAGTCAAACGTTTTGGAAAAAATGCCAAAAAAATGTAAATATTGAAAAAAAAATGGATTTTTTTTGTATTTTTTACATTGCTTTTCTATCTTAATCGTATTAGAATGCAGGGCATAGCAGTCATAAGCAAATCAAAGCATGACCTCACACAGAACACGTTGACCCAGAATTTATGACTAAAAAGGAGTGTTGATTATGCAGAAATATGTAGAATTACTTAGAGAGCCAATGCAGGTAAAACCGGAAAGTTTACGAGCAACCCGCCAGAAGAGCAGCTCTACACCACCTCATGTGTACCGTCTCAATTATAACGAAAGTCCTTATGGTTTGGGACCGGCATCACAGGCCGCATTAGAGGAAGCAATAAAAACTCCTTATGTGTATCCGGATTGGTTCTCTGTAGAACTTAAAACGAATCTTGCCGAATTGTATGGCCTTAAATTTGAAAATATCGCCGTTGGTCCCGGATCCAGTGCAATGATCAATATGCTTGGAGAACTTTTCATTAATCCAGGTGATGAATTCGTATTTGGTGATCCAAGTTATGAAGCATTTCGTGATGTTGCCAATGATTATGGTGCCGTTCCGGTCGCTGTTCCTTTGGATGATGATATGAACTATGACTTAGACGCTATGTTGGCAGCTATTACTGACAAAACGAAGATCTTAGTTGTCGTAAATCCTAACAATCCAACCGGAACTTTCATCGACTCTGCTAAGCTGGAAGCATTCATCCGTAAGGTTCCAAAGCATGTCATTACTGTAATTGATGAAGCATATATGGAATTTGTCGATGACCCAAATAGTTACAGTATGATGAAGCTGATCAAAGAAGAAATCGATCAGCCACTCATTATCATGAGAACATTTTCTAAGATCTACGGTATGGCAGGACTTCGCGTCGGCTATGTGATCACAAGTCCGGATATGACGGATCATTTCGGTAAATCCAGCAATGCCTGGAATGTAAGCTTCATCGGTCAGAAAACTGCTGCTGCAGCTACGAAGGACCAGGAGCATATTTCTATGGTACACGACATCAATGCGAAGGAGCGTGAGAAAGTCACTAAGGCTCTCTGTGATCTTGGCTGCCGCGTTTATGATTCACAGGCTAATTTCATACTGTTTAAGGCTCCGATCGATACAATGGAAGTTTATACCAAATTGGAAGAGCAGGATGTGTTGATCGGTGTTCACGTAGGCATGAACCGTGTCAGCCTTGGCAAACCGGAAATGAACGAAAAATTCTTAAAAATCATGAAAGAAATTCTCAAATAAAACTTAAAAACAATTGACATTATAAAAGCAGCTTGCAAGATATGATTTTATACCTTGCAAGCTGCTTTTAATTCTTTCGTAAAAGAAGCTTTGCCGTTCAGCTTATCTTTGATGGTTATATAATCACACCGTTCGGCTAAGTCAATCGTTCAACGTCATTACATTATGCAGTAAATAACAGCGAATGATCAATGCCATCTCTTCTGCCGTAGCAAAATCCGGCAGTCCCAGTAACTGTTCTGCTTTGCGAATGCGATAGCGCACTGTATTACTATGCTGAAACAACTCCTCCGACGTCTTTGCAAAATCACCATTATTTTTGACATAAGAAATAACGGTTTCCAATAAATTGACATCATGAGATGCATCATACTTTTGCAAAATGGATACGCTTTCCTCTACCTCATGGTATAGCATCGGATTATTTACAAGCGACATAACATATTTGTAAATTCCGATCTGGGAATACGCCGTATCCGTCTGCTCGAAAAACTGTCCGACGATATTTGCATTTTTTGATTTAATGATAGCCTCATTCAAGCGATCTAATGGCAAAATTTCATCACAAATACCAATATGATACGACTCAGGTAAAAAACCCGCCTCTACCAATATATCATTAATATGATGCAGCATATTCTGATAATCCTCCGGTATATTATCTTCCTGATAAGAACAGATCAGCATAATGCCATGCCCCATCTTTACAAAAGAATAATCGTGTACTTTTGTGTCACGATACTGACGGTACATTAACTTGTCAAAATATGTATGGATCTTCAAGTTGTTCGACATATCCCTCGATGTAATATTGGCCGTAATAATACTCGGATGAAAGTGCGGATTGATCTCCAATGCAATTTTTTCTACGGTAGACGGTTTATGTTTTTCGTTCACAATAGAATTTAATTTTTCCTCTGCAATAACATACTGCGCACGCGTCTTCATCGACTCATTGATACATATGATCAGATCTTCCATAAATTGCTCATAAAAAGAAAACAACGGTACATGATACAATTTCGCTAACTTGATAATATCTTCCGGCAGTTCCCGATCCGGCGGAATCTTAATTGCAATACCGGATACCTGCTTTTGGATCAAGGTACGGAGTGTCCCATTGACCAATTCCGGATCAGAATCAGCAAAGAAATAGGATAACAGTACAAAATATCCATAACCATATCCTTCGTAATCGATCCGGCTGCTCTCATACTCCAAAATAACCGTCGCATTCACTAAATTATTAAGGTATTTTTCCCCACATATTATCTTAAAGTCCTTAAATAGGGACAGTTCCAAAATCTCGCTAATCTGAATCATAACTATCCTCCACGCCTATACAATCTTATACTTCCAATCATTAGGCATATCTGTGCATTGCGAATCATATTCGCATTTTGTCCGCCTTGGTGTCATTTTGAAAATATTATACCTTGGGTTAATATGCTTTGCAATGCCGAAATACTAACATAGAGATGATCGCCGTCAATCCTTCTGCAATCCAAAACGCATGCCATACTCCCGTCGCTCCTATTGCGTAACTCAACAACATCGCTGCCGGAATAATGATCACAACATAACGGCACAACGAGATTACTAACGATTGCATTCCTTTCCCTAATCCTTCTAATGCCCCGGAGGCTGTCACAGAGATCGCAGATGTTAGAAATCCTGCACTGATCAATCGAAGTGCTGTTTCTCCAACACGGATCGTCTCCGGAGTATGCGTAAACAGTCCCATTAAAGTTGCCGGGATCGTCATGCAGATCACCGTTCCACCTAACATGATCAAACCATTCATTACAAGAACAAGTTCAAAGATCTTTTTCACACGCTTGTGTTCTCCCGCACCGTAATTATAACCGATCAGCGGACGCATCCCTTGGATAATGCCATTCGCCGGCAGATATAAAAATGTCTGCAGCTTATAATAGATCCCAAGTACTAAAATATAGGCTTCGGAATACACTGCCAAAATTGCATTCAGTGCAGAGATCAACACGGAAGACAACGCCATATTTAAAGTCGCAGGAATGCCGATCGCGTACAACTTTCCGACCATATGTTTATCCGGCCGTAAATAACTTCTTCTCACATGTACCGACAATGGCCGTATTTTACAGATTACGAAATAAACGCACAGCGTTAATACCTGTCCGATCCCCGTAGCAAGCGCAGCACCTCTGATCCCCATTTTCGGAAAAAATCCCAGTCCAAAAATCAGGACAGGATCTAATGCAATATTGGTGCAGCAGCCGATCAGCAAACTGATCATTGTCACTTTCATACGCCCCACTGCCTGAAAGATCTTCTCAAATGCCATGCTGAGCGAGACGACCAAAGCAAAAGAAAATGCAATATCGGAATACTGTATTCCTAAAGCTGCAACCGCTTCTGATCCGGTAAATAAACGCAGAAAAAACGGCATGATCTCAATACTAACTATGGTCAAAAGCACACCGTGCACTGCCGACAAAAGCAGTCCCTGCGTCGTTGCCATATCTGCTTTTTCATAATCCTTTGCACCCAAATAAAAACTGATAACCGCATTCATTCCAACGCCAAAACCAATACCGGCAGCATTGATAAAATTCTGTACCGGAAATACGAGTGATAGTGCCGTCATCGCGTCTTCACTGATCTTAGCGACAAAATAACTATCCACAATATTATATAAAGAATTGACAAGCATCGATATCACCATGGGAAATGCCATCGATACCAACAATGAAAATACCGGTTTTTCTTTCATAAATGTTTCATTCATAACAAAATGAGTCCTTTCTGTTATAAAGAGTAACGCTCACAGCGCCTGACTCATTATAACAGAAGGACTCCTAAAAATCATCTGTTTCTAAGGTATCTTCTCAAATTTTACCGTATCATGATACGAAATTCACAACATTATTTCGTCTTTGCTGAAATAACACCGGACCACTTGCCAATATTTTTTCCATTTTTACTGACAGCACAAATCTTAAGATAGTATTTCTTAGATTTTTTCAATTTCTTAATGGTCTTTTTGGCGCTTGTCACCTTGATAACCTTCGTTCCCTTTACGGCTTTGAGTTTTCCGTTCTTTATCTTGGACAGTTTCTTTTTGCTTGTACTGTACGCAATACGATAGGTCACATTTTTCTGACTCTTCCAGCGAAGTGATAATGCCTTTTTCAGCTTCTTCACTTTGATCTTTGTAACCTTCTTCGGAGCTTTAGCAGTCTGTTTTGTGCCCGGATTTTTCCCGGCATTATTTATGCTGCCACCGTTATTACCGGTATTATTGTTTCCAGTATTTCCAGTGTTATTTCCGGTATTGTTTCCTGTATTACTGCCACTATTATTTCCACCGTTGTTATCATCTTCTTTCGGCGGATTCAAAATTGCTTCATCCTCATCGACCGGATCAGCTGCAGGCTCTCCGTCTGTCACCACCGGATCAACTTTTTCATAAGAAACCTGATCCATATCAAATGTCTGATCCCTGTACTCCTTACCAGCAGTCATGCTGTCATCCGTATTGCTGACCGGTACCAATGTGTAACGATAGTCATACACTTTGTTGTTTTTCACCAAGTATGGATCTAACGTATCAAATCCACAAGACGCATTACCTGTTCCGCTGACTGCAGCATCGACAGTGACAAATGTTTTGGTAAGTGGCTTTAACTCGTTGACATGTTTTGCTTTGTCGAGCTGCTCTGTCATGAAATGTAAAGCAGATGCATTGATATCCTCATTGCCACAGATCAACATTCCGGTTCCATTTGTTTCATTGTCAAGACGGATCCATTTCACACCTGTCAGATTCCCACAATCTTGAGGTTTTGCAAATGGATAGAACATCTTATTAACTGTAGAAGTATATGCTCCTACCCTCGTATAAGTCTGTCTGTCACAGTAACTTTCATCATCACCATTTCCATACCAAGAGACATTTTCTGTCCCTTTCGCAAGCGACAATCGTGTTCCAACTTTAATAAACTTCTTGACTTTTGTTTTCGTAAAGTCGAGTTTCATACGTACCGTTACCGCCCCAGTATCTTCGATCAAATAACTCATTTCTATCGTTCCCGGAGTCTTTGTTTTGCTGTCCAACAGATAGGAAGAATTCCATTTCGTGGTGAGCATATAATTACCATCTGCACTCTTTCCCACCGTTGGTTCGCCATCTAATGTCAGATAACTCATTATATCCTTGAAATGAGAAGAATCATTGTCAAGCTTTGCTCTGGAAATATTAGGCTTCGGACCTTCCTTCATGAGCAATTGGTCTTTGTAATAATAGGACTCCAGTAATCCCGTATCCAAATTCAATTTGAACCGGAAGTCTTTGCCGGATACTATAAAATAATGGCTCTGCTTCTTGATCTGCACATTCTTTCCATTCAAAGTATGTGCCACTTTTGTACTTTTAGCATCAATGGTGAATTGCGCATATGCAACTTCGTAACCTGCCTTCGCCCAGTCTGAATCTTCTTTTGTCTTTACATGAATATTAAGATAATAATCTGCACCAGACTTAAGCTGTTCCGGCATCACATAAGGAACCGTGATCTTTTTCTCCTCTTTCGGAAGAACTTCATCATTCAGTGTTCCCTGTGAAATGATCCGGTCATTTTCCTGCAATTCCCATGTCACATCATACTCGGACAATTTTGCAGAAATACTTTCGTTGCTTACCGTTAATTCATTATTTGTCAACTTATCCTGATCGGATTTAAACCAAAAGCTCTGGTATTGATATTTCACTTCCTTCAACTCTGGCTGTGGGTCGCGATCTGCAGACACAAGACCATTTTGGCAGAAGTTTTCGTCTCCACCGGTGTCGCCCCAGTCACCACCGTATCCCAGGAAGTATCCATCTAACTGATTCAAACCGCTCTGATGAGCATCTTTACTGCTATAATAATTCCAATCTTTTTCTCCGATCTTGACTTTTCTGGACTGATCTACCCAATCCCAAATAAAGCCTCCAAGCATACTATCATATTTGCGGATAACATCCCAATAATCGCTTAAATTGCCGACCGCATTACCCATTGCATGATCATACTCATTCAGCAAGAACGGCATTTGACTCTTACTTGTACCATAACCGATAATGCTGTCCGGTGTATAATACATATGACTTATCATATCAATTGCCGTAGAGCCTTTGTCTCCACCACTCATACCTTCATAGTGAAGCATTCTGCTATCGTCGCGATCCTTAAAATACTGCACCATATGTGCAAATGCGCCGTTAGCATAATTACCATCTCTTTGTGTCCATCCTTGAGAGCTTTCGTTACCAATAGACCAAAACAAGTTGCTTGTCGTATTCTTAAATCTTTCGTACGAAGCAGTCTGTCTTGTCATTGCAGCCTTTTCAAGTGTTGCTATTGCATCCTCATCTGTGATCAAAGCATGCGATTCATTATTCGATTCGCACATTAGATACAGTCCATATTTATCGCATAGATAATACATATAATCATCATTTGGATAATGCGATGTACGGATTGCATTGATATTATTCTGTTTCATCAACATAATATCTTTTTCATACACCTTTTTGGAAATATATTTGCCGGTTTCCGGATCGGTGTCATGTCGATTCACGCCTTTGATAAGAAGTCGTTTCCCATTTAATTTAACGGTATCATAATGGTCGGTTGCATTGTTATACTTTCCATCATTTGTCACTTTTGTCGATGTAAAAGTCAACTTACGAAATCCTACATTTTGACTCACACTTTCGTAATGAAGTTTGGAGCTTTTATCATACAAAGATAATACCATTGTATACAGGTTTGGATGATCACTGTCCCAAAGTTTTGGATCTGTAATCTGCATCTGCAGTGACGTCTCCGTCTGTTTACCGGATGCGATTGCTGCAATATCTTCCTGCGTTGTAGCACATAAATTTCCCTGATCATCATACAAATTAAGCTGCGCGGCCATGTTCGATGATTCTGTTGCAGAATCATTGATCGTCTGCATTTTCACTTTAAGATCAGCTGTAGAATAATCGTCTGACAAATCTGTCGCTAATGTATAGTCCTGTACATGCACTGTAGGTGTACTTGTCAAATATACATCGCGGAAGATTCCGCCATCATAGATCATGTCTTGATCTTCCATCCATGTTCCATCGCAGAACTTATATACCTTTACGGCAAGTACATTCTCCTTACCCGGATCATTCAATGCATCTGTAATATCAAATGTGTGTGGATCATAACTATCCTCACTATAACCGATTTCCTTTCCATTAATATATAGATAATATGCCGACTCTACTCCACCTAAAGTAATATAAACCTTTCCATTCTTTTGCAGCATAGAATCTTTCACCGTGAAAGTTTTACGATAAAGACCCACGGGATTTTTCTTCGTTGGTGCCAATGGAAACTCTGTACTTTCTTCAAATGGCATCGCTGAATTCGTATAGATTGAGTGATCGAATCCATAGCTTGTCCAGCTGGCCGGAAGAGTAACCTTTTTCCATCCATCTTTCGCATCCATCTTATAGTTCGTATTTTGAAATGCACCGGCTGCTTCTGCTTTTGCCGGATTATCAAATACGGTCAGATCCCAGTCCTGTCCTTCTCCGGTAAGTAACTGGTAATACGACGACTTGTCTCTTGCATAATCTTTGGCACCGGCATATGCAGATGCAATATCTGCATACGGAACCAAATTAGAACTATCCGGCAATGTATTCACCGAAGTAATATCTAAATTATTATCCTCTCCTGTCCATTCTCTGCCGGTAAGAGA
>ENA-OOXY01002279-OOXY01002279.1-human-gut-metagenome-genome-assembly--contig:-NODE-2279-length-10596-cov-2.377194_pt1 | contig 10596 bp, 10 predicted proteins | sample MGYA00241593_ERZ501355 | MGnify/ENA primary metagenome ERZ501355 (study PRJEB25962, sample SAMEA2042739) | human gut metagenome | biome: human gut; feature: human-associated habitat; material: faeces... | reverse complement strand
TGGCATATGAGTTCGATTCTCATACCGACTACATAGGAACGCTAATAAAGAGGGTAAGCTGTTCTGGATTGAACCCCGAAAGTTAAACAAAAAACTTTCGGGGTTTATTATGCAAAAGAGAAAGAAGCATGGTTATGCGGAATGTGTCTTACTCTAGAAAAAGTTGACTCTTAAAGGTCAACAAAATGGCAACAAGCAATAAGAAAACACTTTACTATAACAAAGTAGTAAAGAGATATCAAGAGGGAAAGAGCTATGCTATAATATCCAAGGAGCTATCTCTTGGAGTAAAGACAGTTGAGCATTGGTGGCATGACTTTCTAGAATATACTCCACGGAGTACGCGATCAACTATGCGCACTCTCTATTTTGATAAGGCTATGGCTCTCTATCAAAATGGCTCCTCAGTCAAAGATATAGCCAATTAATTTTCTGTATGTGCAGGAACTGTGGCTCTTCGGGTACACGAGTACAAGAGAACCCACCCTGAGAACTACTCTAAAACGCTAAAGGAGACCTATTATGACGAGGCAATTAGACTTTACAAAGAAAAAGCGCTAATTCCAGTTAGAAGCGCAAAACACTGTGGTGCATTAACCCATGAAAAACACCGCGGAGGTTTGCCTTGCGGCTGGGGGTGCGAAGCCCCCAAAGAGCATTGGCGGATAACTTAAGCAATACAAAAAAAGGAGAGCCTTCGTTTCCCTCCCTAAGATTAATTAATTTTGTATTGCAATGTATAAACAATTAATCTCGGAGCAAATTTAGATAAAATTTGGCCTATAGGTCAAATTATTATATACGCCGAAAGCCGCTGAAATTCAGCGGCTTTCTTACGGTTTATATGTAGTTTCCTACGGTTTGCCAAATGCTATCCGAAGTTGTCGTACATGATAGACTCTGGTTCTACGCCAAGAGAATCAAGATAGTCTGTTACAGTCTTGATGAGCATAGGTGGTCCGCAGAGATAATACTCGCAATCTTCGGGTGCATCGTGATCCTTTAGATAAGTGTCGCGAATGCAGTTAACGGCAAATCCGGCGTAATACTTCACACCTGCAGCGTCGGCCTTGGGATCGGGTCTGTCGAGTGACAGATGGAAGTGGAAGTTAGGAAATTCCTTTTCAAGTTCCCAAAAGTCTTCAAGGAAGAAGGCTTCCACCAATGCCCTGGCACCATAGAAGAAATGCATCTCACGGTCGCGAGTGTTCAAGGTGCGCAGCATGTGCATAATTTGCGAGCGCAACGGAGCCATACCAGCGCCACCTCCTATCCAGATCATCTCTTTCTTAGAGTCGAAATGAGGATGGAAGTCGCCGTAAGGTCCACTCATCATCACCTTGTCTCCAGGTTTTAGAGAGAAGATATAGCTAGAGCCAATACCTGTCGGAACGTCCTGGAACCCGACTTGCGGACGTGGCAAGAAAGGTGTAGAGGCGATACGCACCGTGAGGGTGATGATGTCGCCTTCGGCAGGATAGTTGGCCATAGAATAAGCTCTGATAGTGGGCTCTGGATTGTGTGCCTTGAGCGAGAAGAGGTTAAACTTCTTCCATGCGCCTATATAGTCAGGCCCTATCAAGTCCTTGTCGAAGTCCTTGTCATAGTCTATACAATCGTAGGCCGGTATTCTGATTTGCGCATACGAACCGGGTATGAAGTCCATGTGTTCGCCCTTGGGCAGAGCCACCTTAAATTCTTTGATGAAGCTCGACACGTTCTTGTTAGAGATAACCGTGCACTCCCATTCCCTAACGCCCAGAATAGACTCCGGAATTTTGATGCTAAAGTCGCCTTTCACTTTGGTTTGGCATCCCAGCCGCCAATGATCCTTTATCTGCTTGCGCGTGAAGTGAGGCTTCTCAGAGTCTAGAATCTCGCCGCCACCTTGCAGCACCTGCACTTTACACTGTCCGCAGCTAGCCTTTCCGCCACATGCCGATGGCAGATAGATGCCGTTTTCGTTGAGCGTAGCCATGAGCGAAGCGCCCTGAGGCACATTGAGCGTCTTAGAACCGTTAATAACTATGTTGACATTTCCGCTCGGACTGAGATATTTCTTGGCCACGAGCAGCAGGATTACCAATATCAATATGGTAATCAGAAAAACTGATATGCTGTATATTATAAATGTTGCCATGAATATAAGAATTATATTTTAAGACCAGAGAAGCACATCATTGCCATGGCCATCAAGCCCACAGTGATAAAGGTGATGCCCAGACCACGCAGGGGCTTGGGCACATCGGCATACTGCATTTTCTCTCTGATGGCTCCCATCGATACAATGGATAGCGTCCAACCCAAGCCTGAACCCAGTGCATAGACCAGGGCGTCGGCCACTGAGCCTATATATTGAGTGCTTGAAGGGTCTAGGTTGATGCGTTGCTGCATGAAGAGCGATGCGCCCATGATGGCACAGTTAACGGCTATCAGGGGCAAGAAAATGCCTAAGGCCGAATAGAGGGCCGGCGTGTATCGCTCAACCACCATCTCAACAAGCTGCACAATACCTGCTATGACGGCTATGAAGAGAATGAAACTCAGATAAGAGAGGTCTATGCCAGGCACCAGACAGTCGGGACCCAGCACCTTGGTTTGCAACAGATAGTCTACCGGCACAGTGACCACCAGCACGAATGTAACGGCCAAGCCTAGTCCCAGACTCGTCTTTACGCTCTTGGATACGGCCAGAAAAGAACACATGCCCAAGAAGAAGGCGAAGATCATGTTGTCTACGAAGATAGACCTGAAGAATAGATTGATAATATGCTCCATCATTTATCCTCCTCTTTGCTAAAGAATGAACGGTGTATCCAAATCACGCAGCCTAATAGTATAAGGGCCATGGCAGGCATCGTCATCATGCCGTTGTTCATATATCCGGCGTCATACAGGCTTTGTGGCAGAATCTGAATATCAAGCAGGCTGCCTCTGCCAAAGAATTCGCGGAAGGCACCCACCAGCACCAGCACCATGGCATAGCCCAAGCCGTTGCCTAAGCCGTCTAAGAAGCTGGGCCAAGGCTTGTTGGTCATAGCGAAAGCCTCAAGCCTACCCATCAGAATACAGTTGGTAATGATGAGTCCTACGTAAACAGAGAGCTGCACGCTCACATCATACGATACGGCTTTGAGCACCTGCGACACGATGGTAACCAGTGCTGCCACCACCACCAGCTGCACGATGATGCGTATGCGGTTAGGTATGGTGTTGCGTATGATAGAGACTATTACGTTAGAAAAGGCCGTGATAATGGTCACCGCAAGACCCATCACGATGGCCGGTTGCAACTTGGTTGTCACAGCCAAGGCCGAACATATGCCCAGCACCTGCACCAGGATAGGGTTATCCAGGTTGAGCGGGTGCGTGAACACTTCTTTATTTTGCTTACTGAATAATGCCATAGTTATTTGTTATTTAAGAATTTCAGATAAGGCTGAAGCCCCGTGTGCAACATCTCTGTCACGCCGTTCGAAGTGAGTGTAGCACCTGTCACAGCATCTACCTGCGTGTTGGGGTCGGTGGGTTTCTTAGTTACCGTGAGGGCTATCTTGTCGTTGCTGCCCGCAAAGAGATGCTTTCCCTTAAACTTGGCCTGCCAAGTAGCATTGTCTTTTATCTCGGCTCCCAGTCCGGCCGTCTCACTTTCATGATTGAAGTAAGCGCCAAACACCGTTTGCTTGTCAGCGTTCAGGGCAATGTAGCCACTTATGGGTCCCCACAAGCCCTGGCCGTAAACGGGTATTACATACTTGTCCTGACCGTCTACCTTACAGCGATAGAGTGCCAGTCTGCCAGCTTTGGCATCGGCCGAATTGAGCTTGAAGCCCGCTTCCGTGCCTCCCTGACTGCCTTTCTGCACCGTCTTGCCCGAGGCGTCTATGACGTCGTCTGACAGCATCACGCGTTTATAAATTTTCTCAGCCTCATCGTTGCTTAATTTTCGGTCGTTGTTGTGGTCTTGATTGAGTGCGTAGAGAATTTGCTTCTGCTTGTCGAGAGCCACATTACGGTCTTGCATGGGCTTCAGCGCCTGGTCTACGAAGGCCAGTCCGAAGGCTACTATCACCACGATGATGACCGAATAGATGATGGTATAAGTATTGCTGTTGGTCTTCATTATTTTTCTCCTCCCTGATGGTTAGCACGATTAACACGTTTGGATATGTTTCTCTCCACCACGCAATAGTCTATGAGCGGGGCAAACATATTGCCGAAGAGTATGGCAAGCATCATTCCCTCAGGATAGCCGGGGTTCATCACACGTATGATGATGGCCAGTGCGCCTACCAGCAATCCATAAATCCACTTGCCGGTCTCGGTTCTTGCCGATGTTACAGGGTCGGTTGCCATGAACACGGCACCGAAAGCAAAGCCTCCCACGCATAGCTGATGATACCATGAAATGGTTGTGTCGGGGTCTAGATGATGGAACAACGCGCCCATCAGTCCGCCACCCAAAAACACGGCCAGCATAGTCTTCCAGCTTGCTATGCCCGTCCAGAGCAGCAACAGCGCACCTAAGCCAATGGCGATGATACTAGTTTCACCTACCGAACCGGGTATCAAGCCCACAAAGCTGTCGAAGAGGCTGGGCATGGCCGATAGATGCCCCTGGGCAACATCACCCAACGGGGTTGCCGCAGTGAGCGCATCGGCTGGTATCTGATCGAATCCCAGACCCAGAATCTTGCTTTGTGACACCCACACAGAGAGGTCGCCCGTCATCTTGCTCGGATAAGAGAAGAAGAGAAAGGCACGCGTAACCAGTGCCACGTTGAAGATGTTCATACCTGTTCCGCCAAATATCTCTTTTGCAAAGACAACAGCAAAGGCTATGGCGATAACGAGTATCCACAACGGAGTGTTCACGGGTATTATAAGAGGTATAAGCATTCCCGTTACCAGGTAGCCCTCTTGTATCTCTTCTTTCTTCCACTGCGCCCAGGCAAACTCTATGCCCAGACCCACTATATATGACACTAGAATCTTTGGCAGCAGTGCCAGAAAGCCGTAGAAGAACATGCCCCAGAACGTGGCCTCGCCCAGTTTTCCGGCCAAGCTGGCGTTCTGATAGCCTATATTATACATTCCGAAGAGCAGGGCAGGCAGCAAAGCGATGACCACGAAGCTCATGATGCGCTTCGAGTCTATGGCGTCATGGATAGACGCTCCGCCCTTTGCCGTGTCGCTCGGCACATAGAGAAAGGTGTCGAAGCCGTCGTAAACACTCTTAAAAGCGTGCAGCTTGCCTCCCTCCTCAAAGTTGGGACGTATCTTGTCTAGATAATTTCTTAAGCTCATATTGTTTTTGTTTTATTGCTATATGAATTGTATGTCAGGCTCAGGCATTTTCCTTGCGCAGTGTGTCTAGCCCGTTGCGCACTATCTGCTGCAAGGGCAGCTTAGAGCTGTCAACGAATTCTGCCACGGCAAAATCTTCAGGGCTCACCTCGTAGATGCCCAGTTGTTCCTGCCTGTCTATATCGCCTGTGATGATAGCCTTGATGAGATACTCCCCATAGATATCCATGGGCAAAACCTTATCATATTCGCCACTCATTATCATGTGGCGTTTGCCACCCTTGATGCGGGCGTCGAGATCGTAGCTATGATGCTTGCCGAAGAGCCAGCTGAAGTAGCTTCGCGATGCGGAGAATTCCTTCAGACGGGGCTTAATCCATCCCGCCAGCTCGTGAACGTCGTCGCCCTCTGGTATAGCCGTCACCTCCGAAGTGTGCGCTCCAAGATAATCTGCAGGCTGAACCACGCGACCGGTGAGTGGGTTACCGTCGAGAAGCCGCACATGTCTGTCTGTCTTTAGGTTGCCGTCAACAATGGCAGAGAGCTGCGCCCCTACCCTAACGTCTACATATCCGGTACGCTTCATCTCGCTCCCGGCTACAGCCACGGTGCGTGTAAGGTCTACATGCCCCGTGCGGAAGAGCCTTCCGATGAAAATAACAGCCGTGGGCTCTACTGTCCACACCACTTCGCCCTTGTTCACCGGGTCTAGATGGCTCACCTGCACACCTACATTGCCCGCAGGACAAGGACCGTCAACAATGGTCAGCTCTACATTCTTGGCTGTTCTGAGAGCCTCTGCCTGCTGCTTGCTGCCCACTGTGAGCCACACCTTGGCCATACGCGAGAGAGCCGTCAGACCCGTCTGAAAGTCAGCTTCTTGCCCTTTCAGCTCATACTCAAAGTGGCCTGCCAACGGCATGTCGCGCAGTGCCGACACAAAAATGCCCTTAGGCTGCGCGTCAGGGGTGGCCGACACGGCATAGGGCAGCTGATTGATGTAGCCAAAGAGGCCCGCTTCGAGCAACGTATTTTTCACTTCGTCGCCACTGAGCCTTGATGGGTCGGCCGACTTAAAGTCTTGATAAACAAGCGAAGCGTCGGGCTTCACTTCCACGGCCAATACTTTTCGCCGCTCGCCACGCTCTATCTTCGTCACCACTCCGCTCACAGGCGAGGCAAATTTCACCTCGGGATAAGCCTTGTTGACGAAGAGCGCCTCGCCGGCCAGCACATGGTCGCCTTCCTTTACGGTTAGCTTAGGCTTCACGCCCACAAAACTGTCGGGCACGAGGGCATACTGCTTGACCTCGACCAAGGGCAAGCGCTCTTCTTGCGCCTCGCCCACCAGATGGATGTCTAAGCCTTTCCGTAGCTTCAATTCATTCGCCATAAAAAGATAATAAATTAAGGTATATACTGAAACATTAAAATACTACATTCTTCTTGTCCGCACGTTGCGCTCCCGGCAAGTGCTTACAGCTTCAGCCGGACAACTCATCCGCTCTGCGGTGGATGGGCTTCACATGCTTTTTCAGCCCACGTCAGCCAGTGCGAAACAACATTGCAAATATAATAAAAAAGCTCGCTTTGAGCAAAAAAACAGGGCTTAATTATCAAAAAGAGCATGTTTTTCGGGCATTATGTTAAGCCGACGTGGCAAATACATGTTTTTCTTGAGGCTTCCCTGCCGGGTTGTAATTCTTCTGAATTATTCGCTTTACTCAGATTTCCTCACTCTCTTAGCCGATGCATTTCTTCAAACTGCTTTCTAAGAAAGGCCATTTGGCAATGCCATAGTGCCTATTTCGAGAGCTCAAAATGCCTATTTCACATCGTAAAAAGGGTGTTTTTGGTATATGTATCCGTTGCTATTGTGTAACTTGTTGTATATCAACGTATTGTAGACATATTTAGAAGACTGCTCGAAACTTTTCTCCCTAATCATTATCGCATTGCGCCAAAAAGTCTTAAATTTGCACCCAAATTGGCTAATATGAAGCAAAATGGAGAGTAAGAACGAAGATACACGCCGTCGTGAGCGTGCCATTTACAGCGTCACGCTAGGTGGCGCTATCATCAATGTGGTGCTGACAATTTTTAAGTTTGTGGCCGGCTTGCTGGGACACTCGTCGGCCATGATAGCCGATGCAGTGCATTCACTGTCCGACTTGGCTTCAGATGTGGTGGTTGTAGTGTTTGTCAGACTGAGCAGCAAACCGCAAGACACCGACCACGATTACGGACACGGCAAGTATGAGACGCTGGCCTCTGCCATTATGGGGCTTGCACTGATGGGCGTGGGCGTCATGATTTGCTTGAATGGAGCAAGCAAAGTGTGGACCGTGATAAACGGCGGCATCCTGCAGCAGCCCGGTGTGCTGGCACTTGTCGCAGCCTTGCTGAGCATCGCCCTCAAGGAGTGGGCTTATCAATTCACGGCACGCACCGGGCGCAGAGTGGGCTCAGAGGCAGTGATAGCCAATGCCTGGCATCATCGCAGTGACGCTCTCTCATCTATAGGCACCGGTATAGGCATTGGCGGAGCCATTCTGCTGGGTCCGAAGTGGGCCGTACTCGATCCGCTGGCCGCCATCATTGTGAGCTTCTTCATCGTGCGTGTAGCATGGAAACTGATTTCTAATGCTGTGGGCGAGCTTACAGAAAAGAGCCTGTCGGCAAGCATAGAAAAAGAGATAGAGCACATAGCACTGTCTGAACCCATGGTGAGCGGCCTGCACAACCTGCGCACACGCAGCATAGGCTCTAAGGTGTGCATAGACATGCACATGCGCATGCCCGGCGATATGTCGCTCTATGAGGCGCATCGCCACACCACAGAGATTGAGAATAAGCTACGAGAGAGGTTTGGAGCCGACAGTATCATAACGCTGCACGTAGAGCCTTTAAAGGTGAATGGAAAGTATGAGAAACCCGAAGCATAGCCGAATAGAGGCTGATAAGGCCACTATACAACTGATGATAGGGCTATACTGCCGGCATAAGCTGGGCAAGAAGGTGTTGCCTGATGACCTGCAAAGGTTATCAGACTATGCCTGCAAACGACTGGAGAGGTGCCGGTGGGGCGAACAAAAACCTAATTGCCACTATTGCCCCGTGCATTGCTATGCACCCAAAGAGCGTGAGCTGATGAGACAGGTGATGAGATGGACAGGACCCAGAATGCTGTTTTATGCTCCACGAGAGGCCCTGCGTTATCTCGTGAGGAAGATTATCAAGGTAGATTCTCAGAAATAGTTACAGGCGTAAGCCGCGAGATAACGGAGATAAAAGTGTAATTCGAAGAGAAAGTGTAACGGATTAATCAGCTCCTTCGGCTTGAAGTATAGAGACCGGTATATACTGAATTCTTCCGAATCAATTTATTCACTTTATCTGTTTATCGTATTAACCTTAATGATAGAATAACTCTTCAATAGCAAGGATGTGTTTGTGAAAAACAAAGAAAATGAAAACAACGGTTGGTAAATATTATTTAATGATGGAAGAAAATTATTTAATGATGACGTAATCTGCAGGAAAATGCCTACTTTTGCGTGACTTAAAAAAATAAGTAACATGAACGCAAAGCATTTCACACATATCTTACCCCTGTTTCTCATCTTAGCAACAGCCTTGCAAGGCTGCTCAAGCAAGCAAAATAAAAAATCCGGCAATTCAGAAACCGCTCAGAAAGTGGATGTTGCCATAGATAAGAACCTTCAGCACAGGCTCGATTCGTTTGCTCACGCTCCCAGACCCAAAGGCCTTTTCGGTGTGTATGTTTACGATTTGACAGCCGACAAGCCTGTTTATGGTAACAACGAACGAGAGAGTCAGCCTTCGGCTTCATGCATGAAGTTGCTCTGCGGAGTGGCAGGGCTCAAGTTGCTAGGTACCAACTATACGCTAGACACCAAGCTATACACCACAGGAAAAGTGGCTAATGACACCCTTTATGGTGACGTTATATTTCAAGGAGGGCTCGACCCACAGCTTAAACCCGAGGACTTGAAGGCTTTTGCGGGCATTTTGAAGCATAAGGGCATTAAGTCGGTGAAAGGGCGTTATATTCTTGATGTTTTGCTGCATGAGCCAGTAAAAGCTGAAGAGCACTGGTATCCATGGGACTTAACTATTTCTCAGTTCGGCTTGTTTTATCGTGGTGAGGATTATCTTAAACGACAATTCCTGCAGGCAATGAATGCTGCAGGGCTCAGGGTTGCACAAAACCAGATAGTTATGGGTAAGAAGCCTAAGGGCGCACACTGCGTATTTCTTTTCAGAAGGCATATCAATAAACTTATACAACGTATGTGGAAGAACAGTGCCAACACACAGTCTACGGCACTGCTCTATGCCATTGGACATAAGTTATCACCGCAAGGCAATTATGCCCAGGTGGGCGTAAACTATCTAAGACAATTTCTTCACGAACGGATAGGATTGCGTGACACATCACTCGTCATACATGATGGCTGCGGATTGTGCACGCACAACCATCTTTCGCCATTGGCATTGTGCTCCATCATCCGCTACGCTTACCATCAACCAGCTCTGTGGAGCTACTTCCGTCGCTTCCTCGCAGTGTCTGGTGTTGACGGAACTCTGCGTGGTGAGCTCAACGATCCACGGCTCAAGGGACTGATACACGGCAAGACAGGCACACTGTCTCACCCTTGGGGCATCAGCACATTGGCCGGCTATTGCAAGTCTTCCAATGGCCACACTCTGTGCTTTGCCATCATGGACTGCCAAATGTCAGTGCTCGATGCACGTGTCTTGCAACGCAACCTCTGCCGGGAGCTGGTGAAGTAGTAATGAACGACTCGTTTCTGACTCAATTCTATAATTGTCTGCAATCGATAGTACGCCTGTTGGAAACATACAGAAAATGGATAAAGACCATCACAACAGACAACGGGTCAGAATTCTTCCGTCATGAGTACATTACGAAAAAGCTGGGCGTAAAAGTGTACTTTGCCGACCGTCATGCGCCCTGGCAAAAAGGTGGCATCGAAAACGCCAATGGACTCATACGGCAATACATACCAAAAGGTACGACTTCAAAGACGTAAGTCAACAGAGAATAAAGATGATACAAAGAAAAATTAACGCAAGACAAAGGGAAAAATTAAATTTCCTCACTCCAAATGAAGTCATTAACAAAAAGACTTCGTAAATTTGCACTTGCCAATTGACTCCGCCGCTATGCTACAAAAGACTTTCTAGTTAACCTTAATTCCGCAACTAAGTGCATAGTTTGTTGTTAATCTTTTTTATAAGTCT
>ENA-OOXY01002274-OOXY01002274.1-human-gut-metagenome-genome-assembly--contig:-NODE-2274-length-10619-cov-2.213461_pt1 | contig 10619 bp, 8 predicted proteins | sample MGYA00241593_ERZ501355 | MGnify/ENA primary metagenome ERZ501355 (study PRJEB25962, sample SAMEA2042739) | human gut metagenome | biome: human gut; feature: human-associated habitat; material: faeces... | reverse complement strand
TAATTGAACGCCCTATGAACGTTGTAAAAGAGCTGGTGGAAAACTCTATTGATGCTGGTGCCACAAAGGTGGTTGTAACAATAAAAGATGGTGGTAAAACACTTATACAAGTTACAGACAATGGTTCTGGAATAGACATAAATAATATGGATATAGCACTAGAGAGGCACGCAACGAGTAAGATTTCTAAAATAGAAGATCTAGAAAATACATACAGCTTTGGGTTTAGAGGTGAGGCTCTTGCAAGTATATCATCAATTTCAGAACTTACTATGATATCTAAAACAGCCGATGAAATGGTGGGCTACAAGTTATTTTCAAGAGGTGGAAATATACTAGAAAAGGACGAAATTGGAGCATCAACAGGAACTACTATTAAAGTAGAAAAATTATTTTATAATACTCCAGTTAGATACAAATTTTTAAAAAATGATGCCACAGAGTTTAGATATATAAAGGAATTCTTGCAAAAAGTTGCATTAGCCGAACCAGATAAATCGATAGAGCTAATAAACAATGGAAAACAAATACTTAAAACATCTGGGAATGGTGAAATTAAAGATGTTGTATATTTATTGTATGGAAAAGAAATAAAAGACAACCTTGTAGATGTAAACTATCAAGATGGAGACATAAAAATAACTGGAGTAGTTGGAAACACATTTATAGCTGAAGAGAACAGAAAAAATCAAATTTTATTTTTAAATAATAGAAACATACAAGACAAGATACTTACAAACAGTGCTGACCAAGCCTTTAAAGGTTCTACTGGAATTGGAAAATATGGGTTCTTTATACTAAATTTACAAATGCCAGCCGATTACTATGATGTAAATGTGCATCCAACCAAAAAAGAAGTAAGGTTTAGAGATGAAGATAAAATATACAAGGCGATGTATCATGCTATAAAAAATGCAATACTTAGCAAAGACTTTTTAGGAAACACCGAAACAGAAAACAATAAAGAAGACTATATAGAAAATGAACTAGAATTTGTAACAAATCACTTTGATACGAAAGAAAATAGCTTCTTGAGTGGATTGGAAAAGGCACAAGCAAAGAACAAAACTGCAATTGAAGTGAACTTATTAGACGATGTACAACAAGAAGAAAAAGTAGATGAGAAGCACGAAAATAAATCAGATGTAGAGATAGAAATAGAAGCTAAAGAAGAAATGGATGCTCCAAAAGAAAGTTTAATAACACGTGAAGAGAAAAGAAAAATAAATTATAAATACATTGGGATAGCATTCAAAACCTACATAATAGTAGAAATAGAAAATGAAATATATCTAATAGACCAACATGCTGCACACGAAAGAGTGCTATATGAACAAATTAAAGAAAACTACAAGAATCATATACAAAACAATGTACAAATGATGTTAATACCAGAGGTATTTACGCTTTCATATAAAGAAGCAAGATTTGTAAAAGAAAATATGGAATTGTTCAAAAATACAGGGTTTGATATAGAATTTTTTGGAGATAATACAATAAAAATAAATGGAATACCAGACCTAGAATATAAAGTGGACAGAGGACACGTATTCTTAGATGTATTAGATGAAATGCTAACGAATGAGAGAAGTTCTCTAAAAGACATAGAGGAAAGGTTTGTAGCAACAGTTGCATGTAAAGCTGCTGTAAAAGCTGGAATGGATTTAAGCAGACAAGAAGTAGAAAACTTAATAAGCAGTTTGTTGGGATTAAAAAATCCATATACATGCCCACACGGTAGACCAACAACAATAAAAATTGATATACATTGAAAATTAAATAAAATTATTAAATTTCAATTTGTTCGCATGTTTTTAGAAAAGAAATGTTGTAGGATATATTTACTCTTCTAAGTCAGAGAGTAGTCTTTACTTAAAGGCGGAAGGGAGGTAAATGAAATGACACAACCTGAACTTATTTTGCGATTAGTTGAAATGCTAATGGCAGAAAAAGAAAAAAACAGTCAACTAAAGACTGAAGAAAACAACAAGGATAAAGACTAGATGTGTCATACATAGTCGACAAAGTGGGATGTTACGGTCCTGCTTTGTTTTTTTGAAAATAAAAAAAGTATGTGTAGTTACGATACACATACAAGTAAATGATATCCACAACCTGAATAAGGATACATTTTGTATACACAAATAATAACATATTATTTATAATTTGTCAAATTGAATTAAAAAATAAATTCGATTATAAGATATTCAAGAAATTCTTGAGTATTTTATAAATATTCATGATATAGTATTAGTAGTTTTTCGGAAGGAGTGATTTTGCTATGATTAATGAGAAAGAAAAAACTGTATTAATCCAGAATAATTGTAAAAATCCAGTTGAAAATTTTCAACCTTTTTGATACTATATACTTGAAAAAGGTTTTAAAATATTTATAAACAAATATAATTTCAAAAGAGAATAATGTAACATTAAGTAGAGAAAAAGAGATGGAGATAATACAGTATAAGCGTAACAAAGAGAAAAAATAGTTGAAAAATATATAACGTAGGAGAAATAAATGGGGAGAGAACAGGACTGGAAAGAAATTGAGAAAGCACAGCTAAATTATGAACAAGGAATAAAAGACCAATATAAAGGAATTGATATTGTAAAAATTAGCAAAGAAAACAGAAAAGCAATTCATAAAATTAAGAAAATAAATGCTAAGGCAGATAAATTGGTAAGAGCGTTGCTTATCTTGTATGCTATATTTTTAATACTATTAATAATATTTGGAACATATATATATATAATGTATTTAAATAATATCAAAAATCGAGTAAACATAGATTTTATAGCTGATTTAAATGATAGTTATGGAATCAATGCTAAAGTAATAAAAAAAGACATAGATAAATCTGGAAATGGAAAATATGTGCTTAAGTCAAAAGAAAAAAAGCCTATTGAATTTATTGTAATAAAAGAATTTGGAAGCTATACGTTTGACTATTTTGACCGTACTCTAAAAGAAGAATATGAAAAATCTAGTGATGAAATTAAGAAAACTTTTGAACCGCATGAAGAGTACAATGTAAATGGAGAGTTCAAGTATAATTTAAATTCCAATGCATCAAGTTTATCTGACATAGATAATATAGTGCATAAATATGTTCAAATGAGAGATAATGCAGGAAAACATTTTGGATATGATTGGAATGTAAATATAAATTTTGACGGAATGACTGAAAAAATATGGTCTATGGGTTCAAACGAAGATGAAGAATCTATAAATAGAAGAATAAAATGTGAATATGTAGTATCAAAGATAGATGGAGGAGATAACACCAAATTTACAGATGAAGAAATAACAAGGTATTACAAGCCATATTCATTAAAAGTATTTATTAATGGTAAGGAAGTTTATATTACAATAATGAATCAGCAGGTGCAACAAACTGCATTATACAGCTATTCAGAAGAAGATTATACAATGCCAATATCTGCACTTGAAGATATTGAAGGCGTTCAGATAACGTATGACAAATATAGCACGCCACTTGAACTTACATTTAAAGATAAAACATATAAAATAGGTGGTTCAACCGTGGATTTAGAAAATAGTACTATTCCGACTTATGTAGAAGTACAAACTTTAAAACAAATAATAGGGGCAAAGTTAGAATTTAACTATAAAGAGCAAAAATTGAATATTGTAGTTAAATAAATGTATTACAAGGGCAAGTAATTATTGTAAATTACTTGCTCTTATGCTATAATCCATTTGCAAATAGCATAAGATTAAGAAGAAATTAAATAGTTTCTTTTAAGGAGGAAAATTTGAAACGCATTTATATAATTTTAACATACAGTGGTACAGTACTTTCAAGGATTGTAAAAGCATACACAGGAGCCGAATATTCGCATGTGTCTATTGGATTAGACGAAAACTTAACGAAAATGTATAGCTTTGGAAGACTGAATCCATATAATCCATTTATAGGTGGATTTGTACATGAGGGAATAAACATTGGAACATTTAAAAGATTTAAAAATACTCAGACAGCAGTTTATTCTATAATGATTTCGGATGAGCAGTATAATAGATTAAATCAGATAGTACATAAGGTTGAGGCAACTTCTCAAGAATATAAATTTAATTTTATTGGACTTGTTGCAGTTGCTTTACATATGAAAATTCAGAGAAGAAGGGCTTTTTACTGTGCAGAATTTGTGAAGTATGCTATGAAAAAGGCTCAAATTAAGAATAATTTGCCAGATATAGTAAAACCAGAGGATTTCTTAAACTTAGAGAATATAAGATTAGAATATAAGGGAGCACTGAAACAATATAAAGTTGAAGAACTGCCAACTTTGAATGTGGCAAATTTATGAGATAAACATATGCCAAATATGTAATTATAAATTTGAAATAGCTGTAATAATGCATGACAAAAGGAATGTGATAAAATAATGAGTAAAACAAAAATATTAAAGTTAGTGATGTTTGTAGTAGCACTTGTAATATGTATTGGAGCAACAATATATTTGCTTCCAGTAATGAGAAACTTATCAACTGTGGAAGGACAAGTTGCATTTAAGCAAAAAGTGGAAAACTCTGGTGTGCTAGGGCTAATTTCACTGTTTGCTCTTGAGGTTGCACAAATATTTTTATTTTTAATACCAGGCGAACCGATTGAAATTTTAGCAGGAATGTGCTACGGAGCCTTATGGGGAACAGTCTTTATTATGGCTTCAGCAGGAATTATTTCTACCGTGATATTTTTCTTGGTTAGAAAATTAGGAAAGAAATTTGTATATAAATTTTGTGATGAAAATAAAGTAAAGAAAATAGAAAACAGCAAACTTTTTCAAAATCCTAAAAAAATAGAAATGATAATGTTAATACTATTTTTATTGCCTGGAACGCCAAAAGATTTATTAGTATACATTGCAGGACTGTTACCAATAAAGCCAACAAGGTTTATAGTAATATCCACACTTGCAAGGTTTCCATCAGTAATATCATCAACATTAGCTGGTGCGAATATTGCAGTGGGTGACTGGAAATTGGGAATTTTATTATATGGAGTAATTGTAGTAGCGGTGGCAATTTTAATATTTATATATCAGAAATTTGATAAAGAAAAAATAACGAGTGAGGCATTGAAAACGATAAAATAGTTGACTTTTACAATTTTAATAAGTATAATCTAAGTGAAAATCGTATGATTTAAGCATATATTTTTAATTATGATAAAAACTATATATATGGAGGTAATACAAATGAATGAGAAAATGTATGAAATTATGAGAGATGGAAGAGGATTTATTGCAGCACTTGACCAAAGTGGTGGAAGTAGTGCAAAAACTCTAAAAAATTATGGAATAGATGAAAGTGAATATAGCTCAGAAGAGGAAATGTTTAATTTAATCCATGAGATGAGAAAAAGAGTTATGACAAGCGAAGTGTTCACAAATGAGCACATTTTAGGAACAATTCTTTTTGAAAAAACAATGATGTCAGAAGTAAATGGAAAATTTACAGCAGATTATTTATGGGACGAAAAGGGAATAGTTTCTTTCTTAAAAGTTGATAAGGGATTAGCCGAAGAAAAGAATGGCGTAAAATTAATGAAAGAAATTCCAAACTTAAAGGAAGAAATAGAAGAAGCAAGCAAAAAGCATGTATTCGGAACAAAGATGAGATCTGTAATATATGAAGCAAACGAAGAAGGCATAAGAGATATTGTAAATCAACAATTCAAATTTGCAAAAACAATATGTGACGGTGGATTAGTTCCAATAATTGAGCCAGAAGTAGACATACATTCAGAGCAAAAAGAACTTTGCGAAAAAATATTAAAAGACGAAATAATAAGAAAACTAAATGAATGGAATCCAGCAGACAAAATAATGTTCAAATTTACAATACCAACAGTTGCAAACCATTACTTATATTTATATGATTATGACTGTGTTGTAAGAATTGTTGCTTTATCTGGCGGATATGAGATAGATGAAGCATGTGAATTACTTGCTAAAAATAACAGAATGATAGCAAGCTTCTCAAGAGCATTATTACAAGACTTAAATGCACATCAAACACAAGAAGAATTTGATACAGCATTAAACAATGCAATAGTAAAAATATACAATGCATCAATAGACTAAAAGTAGACAAAAACTTGGTAAAAAGTTTTCTATAAACCTTAAAATTGAAAACAGGAGGAACAAGTTGAAAATACAAATATATTATGTTATTATAAATTTGTAAACAAAGGCATTTGAAATGCAAAACAAGAGAAAAAAGGAGTAAAGTAGAATGAATAAACCAGCAAACTGTTGTGGCTGTACACACACACACACACACACACACACACCATGCATTTTACCAAATGCAAACTTTAGTAAAATTTGCTAAGGCTTGTTTGTTGTACTCAAAAATATAAAATAAAAAAGATAGAAATGGAGTAAAAACTATTTCTATCTTTTTGACGTTAAAAAGACTTATTTTAAAAAATTATACATAGGGGGAAAATACTCAAAATGACCAAAAAAGAAAATGGAATTACTATTATTGCACTTATTGTTACTATTGTAGTTTTGTTAATATTAGCAGGAGTAAGCATAAGCTTAATAATAAACAGAAATGGAATAATTTCAAAAGCAGAAGTTGCAAAAAAGGAAACTGAGATTGCAGATGAAAAGGAAAAAATAAAATTATCAGCATTAGCAGCACAAGCTAATAATGAAGAGGCTGTTATAAGAAGAAATGACTTTGACAAAGAGTTGAAAAAGTTCTTTAATGAAGATTACACACTAGAACCTGATAGTGATGCTGAAGAGTATGAAGTAACTTGCAAAAAGAGTGGAAGAAAATATACTATAAAAAGTGGAATAACAAAGAAAAATTCGGATTACGAATTGAATAACAATAATACAACATTTTCATCAAGCCCAAGTGGTTGGACGAATGGTAATGTAATAGTTAATGTAAAGACAACTATTCAAGAGTATACATTGCAAACAAGTAAAGACGGTAAAAATTGGAATGATTCAAATGAACAAGCTTTTTCTACTAATGGAATTATGTATGCAAGACTGTGGAATGGAAGTGAATCTGTTTCAGAGTTGCAATATGAAGTAAATAATATTGACAAAAGTACTCCGAAAGTATCTGCAACAGCGATAAATACTAATAGCATAAAAATAAGTGCGTCAGATAGTGAAAGTGGAATAATAGGTTATGCAGTAACAACAAGTTCTACGAAACCAGAAAACTTTACAGGAGTCACAAATACAAAAAGTTTTGAAAATAGTATATCAAAATTGGCACACAATACTACATATTATGTATGGATAAAAGATGAAGCAGGAAATACATCACAATATAGTTTAAAAACACCGGAATTAAAAGCTGGAAGTTTAAAATTATCTAAGGCAATGATACAAACATCTGATGCAAGTGATGTAGCAAATAATATTGGCTCATATATAGGCAGTACAGTAACAAATTATACTCCTAATGGAGGAGATAAAAATGTTGGATGGAAAATATTTTATGCAGGTAAATCAGATGCGGGAGATTCATCAGAGAATGACCATATATATTTAATAGCAGATGATTGTATAGACATAAAGAATTCAGCAGGGGAATATAATACACCAGTATCAGCAAATGGAAATCAGGTAGATATATTTAATGATGCTCCAAAATGTGCAACACTTTTGTCTATAGAAAATGAAAGTTCACAATATTCAAGAGAAAACAGTTTGGCTAAAAATTGGATTGAAATAGATAACGATGATTCTGCAATAAAGTATATGATTGACACTGAGAGATGGTCAAAATTATACGGAAGCAAATATGCAGAATATGCGATTGCATCACCAACTGGCGAAATGTATGTAAAGAGTTGGAATTGCAATTCTCAATATAAGAGATTAAGCTATGGCTATGATAATTATGGTTGTACTATAAATGGAAGTAGTACGGTAGATACTGCAGGATATAACACAATGTATTTTTTAAGTGCGACTGATGGTGTAAGGAACAGCTGTTATGGTTATTGGTTAATATGGCCGGCTAAGGGTGCATCGTTAGAACCCACCAATTGGAAAGTTTCAATAACGGAAGAAGGAAAAAGTAGCATGTTCTATAGTCGTTATGGAGAAAATACATTAGGATTTAGACCAGTAGTATGTTTAAACACTAATGTTAGATTACAAACTGATGGAATGGACAGTGATGGAAAGGCAAAATATAAAATAGTTGAAGCAACCAATGAAGAAACTACTGTACAAGCTTACACGAATGGTGAATGGAGTTCGCAAAATGTATATGTAACTCTTGTGAGCGGAACAACAGGAAGTGGAATAAGTACAAGCTATGAGAGTATTGCTGACTCTGCACAGAATGTGACAGCAGGAACAACAAATACAAGTGAAATACAAAGAGAAGGTACAACAACATTAAGAGTTAAAACTACTGATGGCACAAATACAGTTTATAGTAATAATTATAATGTAAAAATAGATAAAACATCTCCGACTCCTGGAACACTTGCAATGAAACTAAACAGTAGTACTGGAGAAGAATATACTAGTGGAGCAACGAATAACAATATATATATAAAATTAAACAATGGAAGTGATTCTACAAGTGGACAGAGGAGTAACGTATATAAATTAAAGGGAGTAACTGAAAGTGAAAATTTAACAGAAACTTCAATAATTACAAATAAGGGCACTACAGTGGCAATAGTAACAACAGTGGATAATGCAGGAAATACGGCGACAAGAACCTATAATATTACAAAACAGTTGCCTAAACTAGCTACACCAAGATTGACTGCAGATGGTTATTCAAAATTGACTTGGAATAGAGTTGAAAATGCAACAAAATATGTTGTGCAAAGTATAATAGAAACAGTTGAAGTTGAAAAAGATAAAACATCTTATGATGCTTTAAAAATGCTTAAAAGTTTCATTGATAAAGAAGGAAATTCGTTTAATGCCTTTGTAAGAATCAAAGCTGTTGGTGATGGCATAAATTATGAAGATAGTAACTGGTCAGAATCTGTATGGTTATATGAGTGTTTATCAGGTGAGACTGAAATTGATATATATGATGAAGAAAAGAAAAAGAGAAGAAAGAAAAAATTAAAAGACTTAAAAGTCGGGGATAAAGTAATTTCATTTAATACAGAAACGAAAAAATGGGAAATAGATGAAGTACTAAATGACGATATGCACGAAGTTAAATTTGAGCTAAGCTATGATATATGGACTTTCTCTGATGGTACTCAAATAACAACGGTAAAGAAGCATGAATTCTACAATGTGAGTCAGGAAAAACTAATGTATATTGATGAATGGAATATGGGAGATAAAATATACAAAGAAGATGGAACAACGCCAAGTTTAATAAAACATGAGCAAATACAAGAGCCAATACGTCATTACACATTAATGAACCATAACCATAACTATATAGCAAATGGATGCTTATCTGGAACAAGAGAAATGAGAAAAATAAAGGTAGAAAATTTAAAACCAGTTGATATTGATTAAGAGTGAGGAGAAGAAATGAAAGATAAAAAAATAATTTTATGTATTATTTGTTTAGTAGCAATATTATCAATAATTATCGCATTTGGAGTAAGTCAAAAAGATAATGCAAAAGACAAAACAAATAAAGAAAATCAGAATAATATGCAAATAGAATTACAAGAAGGCAGCAAAATTGATGTGAAAAATCTAGAAAATGCCAAAATTGAAAATGGAATGAAAGTAAACAATTCTCCAAAAGCTCAAGAAGAAAAGATAGTAGAAAATCTTAAATACTCAGAATTTTCGATGGATTCTAAGAATGAAGAAAGCAATTTTAGACTAAGAGTTACAAATATAGGAAAAGAAAAAACAGAAGAACAATATGTAAAAGTAACATGCTTAGATGTAAATGGAAATTCGATTGGAGAAATTTATTTATTAGTTTCAGAGCTTAAGCCAGGTGAGTCGATAAGTGCAACAGCAAATATAGCAGATGACTATATAAATTTATATGATTATGAAATTTCAAAATAAAAAATAAGAACAAAAAAGTAAACTAATAGTTGTAAAACTATTAGTTTTTTGATATGATAGGCGTAAATTTAAATGTACAGTTTGGGGACGGAGAAAAAATTGTACAATAAATAGAGAAATAGGTGTTTAAAAAATATTAGAAATTAATATAAAACTTGTACATTTTTTTCTCCGTCCCCGGAATGCTTAGGAATGCTTCGTTGTACATTAAATAAACATAAGGAGGATTTTTTAATGAGTGAATACGAATGTGTTGACAGCGTTGAAACTTTGACAAAGACACTAGAGAGAGTTAAGAATGCACAAAAGAAATTTTCGAAATATTCACAAGAGCAGGTAGATAAAATATTTCAGGCTGCGGCTATTGCTGCGAATGAAGCAAGAATTCCACTTGCTAAAATGGCAGTAGAAGAGACTGGAATGGGAATAGTAGAAGATAAAGTAATTAAGAATCATTATGCGGCAGAATATATATATAATAAATACAAAAATGAAAAAACTTGTGGAGTAATTTATCAAGATGATAGTTATGGAATTAAGAAGATAGCTGAGCCAGTTGGCATTGTAGCTGCTGTTATTCCTACAACTAATCC
>ENA-OOXY01002272-OOXY01002272.1-human-gut-metagenome-genome-assembly--contig:-NODE-2272-length-10633-cov-12.314143_pt1 | contig 10633 bp, 14 predicted proteins | sample MGYA00241593_ERZ501355 | MGnify/ENA primary metagenome ERZ501355 (study PRJEB25962, sample SAMEA2042739) | human gut metagenome | biome: human gut; feature: human-associated habitat; material: faeces... | reverse complement strand
CAACGCAAAAAGCACCCCATAGGAGTGCCTCTTGTGAAAATATTTTAAGGAGTTTTGTAAATGGTGGAGCAGATCTTAGCGGTGGCTCGCTCTCGACCTGCATACGGAGCTTTCGCCCCGTCGGACTTTTTTATGGAGGTCCGCAAATGTTTGCTTGCCTTATTGGCTATTGTAATGATATCATACTATGTACGTTCCTGCAAGTGGTATTGAGTGGTCTTGTGTGGTATATTTAATTTCTCACAGCCATTGTGAAACATTCTCAGCACCGTCTTGTAATCTCTGAAAATATAGTTGTGAGCTATCTTCTTCACCGATATGCCGTTGATGAAATACAGCTTGATTATCCTTGCAGTATCTATGGTTTCAGCTTCCTCATTGCAGAACATTTCGTCTATCTCAGACTGTATCTCCTGCGTGAGCCTTGCACGTTCTTCACTCAGCTCCTTTTGTTTCTCACCCTTGCAGGCATAACTCAGCATTGAGCTTTCGGCTGTGTTGCCGGGCGTTCCTGCCGAACTGTCATTCTTGTCATAGCATACGGCTTTCCCATTCAGTATCCTTGCCCTGTTTTCTTCAAGATTGGCTATGAGCTTTGGTATCAGCTGATAGCGTGATATCTTTTCTTGTATTGTCAACCTTTATCCCTCCTCGATCATTCTTCCGCAAACAGGACAGAACTCAAAACGGACTTCCTTACCGTCTGCACCAAGCTTTTCGCTCCACTCTGTCACTCCATTGCAGTATTCACAGCCTGCATATTCAGGTATGTTTACGCCGTTATGTTTCGCAAGTCCCTCGTCGCAGAGTATCAGCTCAAGTGCCTGCAATGCGTATTTGAGCTTTTCTTCCCCGTCCTGCGTTTTGTTTATCTTCCAGACTGTTGTCTGCCCTCTGCGGATATTCTCCTGCATTATGCAGGCTTGTCTGAAAAACCTGCCGTTTCGCTCTTTGCTGTGAAGATATTCCCGCTTGTATTCCGCCTGCTTGTCCTCACATATCTCTTTTGACCACCCCTCATGCCTGTTCTTGTAGCCAAGTCTTGATAACTGTGAGAAATACTTATATTCCTCAGCAGGATACTCGTCATAGATAAGCCTGCCGTCTATTGCCATATCTTCATACCGTGCGAACTCTTCTTGTGACATTCTTTTGAAATCTATCTTTATAGTTGGTACCCCCTTTGTGAAGGGTTGTGAAGGGTTTGCACCCTTTTTAAAGAATTCTTTCTTTATATATATTCTTTTTTATTTTCTAATACGAAAGGTTAGAAAACCCCTTCAACCCTACACAACCCTACACACTTACAATTACTTACACATTATCAAGTGACAGTCCATTGAAGTATATACCGCCCCTTGTTCTTACTTTCTCAAAGCGTTTTGCAAGCTCCATACCGAACTTTGTTGAACTCATACGATATTCATTGTTCTGCTCAGCCCAGTTAAGATACGCCGCAAAAAGCTGACTTGACTTAACGCTCAGACCCTTGCCCACAGTACACTTATCCTCAACAAATGCAGAGATAACGTCCATTTCACGACGGTACTCCCTCACTTCTTCAAGGACGGCACGAGGCATTTTAAGCCCCTCTTTCTGCCACAGCAGACAGCCCTCAACTGCCCAGCGGAATATGCCCGTAAGCTCCGCCGACAGCTTGTATTTCAGCCTGCGGTCTATTTTTTCTTCGGGGATCTGCACAGTGAAGGGTATCATATGAATTCTTCGCCATATGCCCGTATCCGTTCCTCTGATGACAGGCTTATGGTTTGTCGCCATCCAAAGTTTGAACTCAGGTTTGAACTCAAACTCGTCGCCGTAAAGCTTTCTTGCCGTAACAGTATCGTCGCCTGTAAGCTGTTTGAGCAGACCCTCGTTGATACGAACGCCCTCGTTAGGCTCAACGCTTGTCACGAGCCTTGCTCCTTTGAGCCTTGCGATATCGCTGTTTATGGCGGTGCTCTGATTTGAACGCACCATAATAGTTTCAGGCTGGATATTTGCCGCATAGTCCCCGAAAATATCCCTTATGATATCAATGAAAGTTGACTTGCCGTTTCGTCCTGTTCCGTAAAGAAAGAACGCACATTGCTCGGTGGTCGAGCCTGTCAGGGAATATCCCACAGCTTTCTGAACGTATCTGATAAGGTCTTTATCCTTTCTGAAAATGTCGTCAAGAAATGCAAGCCAACGAGGACAGTCGGCATTCTCTGAATACTCAACGGCTGTCATTTTCGTCAGATATGTCATAGGGTCGTGAGGAGATATGCCGCCGCTTCGCAGGTCGATAACTCCACCTGGGGTATTGAGAACAGTTTTAAATCTGTCCATTTGAGCAGGCAGAACAGGAACGTGGTGCATGACCTCGCTTAGCATTGCGTTCTTTGATTTGTTAGAACGGCAGGACTTCATATGCTTTTCAAAAGCCTTTGCCATATCCGTTCCCTCGTCTGCGTCAAGCTGAGCGTACACTTTTGCCTCTGCCGCCATACAAGCCACAGCCTTATCAGCAAGACGTTTAACTGTGCCTGTCATATCGGTACACCACTTTCTGCCGTCATACCAAAGCCAGCGTTTGTCTGTATAACAGTATCTCACCTGCTCGCCGAAAAGGTCAACAAAGCGTTCTGCGTTGCCCGTATCGTCAAATGAATAAAGTCTTGGCTTGGCTTCTTCCTGCTCCACAGCACCCACAGAAATTGGCTCAGAGGGCGACTTGAAGTTAAGAGAAAATCCCCCTGCGAACTTTGGCGAATAGGTCTTGTCACAATCTGCAATGGCTTTCTGGATCGTGAGTGCGCCATAGGTCGAACCGCTTTGCGCTCTATCCCACTTTTCACGCATAAGACCTGAGGAGCGGAATATCATATCCATCTTCTCTGCGTCACAGCCTGTCCAGAAGGCAAGCATTGAGCAAAACGCCATATCAGCCTCAGACTGAGAGGTATATCCTGCGGTTCTTCCACTGTAGAGGGAAACAAACTTTCCGCCGTTTTTTGCACCTGCCGCAGCTTTGATTATCTGGTCTGCGGTGTCAAGTCTGACAGCAGGAACAGCCTTTGCTACAGGCTCATGACCGCCTCCTATATACTTTTCGTGCAATGGCTTTATGCTGTCGGAACACTCTGCAATGCCCTCATATTCTGAGCAGGAGTTGCCTGTCATAACGAAAAATCTGCCGTTCTCATACATCTCAACTGAGCCTTTGCGTCTGCCACGCTTCGGGAGCGTTCCTCTGCATATGATATGTATGCCCTTGCCCGATTGAGATATCTCAGTATAGCTTTGCAGGGTGGAGATAAATTCGGATATGATGTTGCCGTTCTCTCCCCTTTGGTATGCCTCAAGCTCCTCCTCTTTGCCGTCAATGTCAACACCGAAATATGGACAGCCACCGAACATAAATCCTATGCCCGAATGTTTTTCTGAGGCTCTCACCGCCGTATCAAAATCGCACCAAGTAGAGGGGTTATTTGACATAGCCCCTCCGCCAGTAAGTGCGTTTATCGGCACTTTTTTTATCTTCCCTCTCTTTTCATCAGGCACAGCGTCCCAGCATATCCAGTTTGGCAGGGCTTTAATCTCCTGCGGTATTTGTTCGTACATATATCCAACTCCTAACATAAATTTTGAAAAGTCAAAGCCTTTCACTTATCCCCGAAAAACGTTCAAAAAGTTGCATTAAAAATGCAACAATTGCAGAAATGTTGCCAAATTAAAATATAAATCATTTGTTTGCACAAAATATCATCTGCGTTTTTATGCAAAAGCACTATGACTTTTCGATTTTCTCAGAAATCAGAACGGCACGCCGTCATCTGTAAGCACGTCCTCAAAATCTTCAAGGGAGCCTATGGCGCTGTCAGCCTGCGTATTTGTCTTAGGCGTTGCAAAGCCCGTCTGCTTAGTTGCAAAGCTGTCCGCCTTCGGTGCAGAGGACTTAAACTTATGCTTGCACTCAGGATACTTTGTAGGGTTGACAAAATTAATGCGTTCCTGCTCTTTACCGTTCCATTCCTCGTGCGTGAGATCTACCCTTATGCACTTGTTCAGCAGGTCGGTGCAGTATGCTTTAAGGCTGTCATACTCCTTGCCGTCAGGAAGCTTAGCCGCCTTGCCCATTGCCATAAGCTGAGCAAAGTTGTAGCCCTCCACCTGCATATCGTTCTCGTTAGGCTCGTGCTTTTTCCATATGGTGTGAAACAGGCAGGAGTTACCGTATTTCTGTCCCTGCACGTCATTTCTGATGACGAGAGTGAAGTTAAGACCCACCGAGCCTTTCTTTGTTGTGTGCTCCTCGATAGCGGTTATGATGCACTCGTAATCGCCCTCAGGCTTTAATCCGTTCTGAAATGCCTCTGATTGATTTGACTTAAATCCCATTTTTTATTCCTCCGTTAGTAAATTTACTGCGTCCTCTGCTGATCGGCATATGCCTGCCAATGCTCCGCACTCACGCATTTTTGTTATGAACTTCTTCTGCTCAGGACGAACTCGTCCCGACTTTGTTTTGACTTCGATGAAGACAGCTCTGCCGTCCTTATGTCTTACACCGAACAGGTCTGAAAAACCTTTCGGCACACCTGTAGTGAAATATCTGCCGTCAACTGTTCTGCCCTCGCCCACGTTCACACGAAAGACAGTGCAGTAGGGCGACACCGCACAGCGTATCTCGTTTTGTATCCTGTGTTCTTCCGTCAACCTATAAGCCCCCTTTGCCTTGCCTGATAATACGCCCAGCCTGATTTGTAGCCGTGACTTTTCGCATACTGCAAAAGTTCGGGATAGGTATGACAATCGGCAGGGCTTGAAAAATCAAGCTTAAATCCCTCCACCTTTACAAGCCCCACGCTGCTGTCAGTTTCAAGCTTTCTCTCGGCTGAGGGGAACTCATATCCGCAATGAGGACAGCATACTTTCACCCCCGCAGGAGGAGCAGAGAAAGTATAGAAACATTCAGGGCATTGTTTCACCTTGTCGCTCTGCTCCTGCTTTTTATGCTGAGCTTTCGGCTTTTTCTCCAAGCTCCACTCCCTGTCGTCGTCAGGCATACCAAACCTTGCATAGTTGCCAACATGGTCGATTATGACGGCTCTTTTGTTAGGTCTGTACCGCATACATCTCATAGCCTGCTGAATGTAAAGAGTAAGGCTCTTGGTGGGTCGCAGAAGTATGGCACACTCGCAGTCAGGAACGTCAAAGCCCTCTGAGATAAGGTCAACGTTGCACAGCACCGTTATATCTCCCCTGCGGAAAGCTGAGATAATGCTGTCACGCTCTGCCTTTGGGGTCGAGCCGTCGATGTGTGCCGCCTTTATGCCGTTTTCATTAAACACCTCTGCCGTTCGCTGAGAATGTCTTACTGACGCACAGTAGCAGACCGCTTTTTTGCCCAAAGCAAGCTGTTTGTAATACTTTATGACGTCGCCAAAAACAGTATTTTTCACCATAGCTTTTTCAATCTCCGCCGCCATATATTCTCCGTGAGAAACGTGAAGCCCTGTAAGGTCGGCAACGTCAGGAGCATAGTAGTCATAAGGTGCAAGACAGTTGTTATCAATAAGCCACTTTGCGGATACGCCAACGATAAGCTTGTCGTTCACGTCACCAAGCCCGTCACCATTAAGGCGAACAGGAGTCGCAGTAACGCCCACTCTCGGCACGTCTGAAAAGTATTCGTATATGCGTTTGTAGGACTGAGCAAGGCTGTGATGATTTTCGTCAGTTATGATAAGTGCAGGTCTGGCAAGCTTTTTAAGCCGTCTTGTAATAGTCTGCACCATACCAACTTCGCAGAGCCTCATATCAACGCCCCAGCGGATAAACGTCTTTTTTATCTGCTCCACAAGCTCACGTCTGTGGACGAGAAAAAGCACTCTCTTGCCGTTAAATGTCGTTCGCCTTGCCATTTCAGCAACTATGCAGGACTTTCCTCCGCCGCAGGGCAGGACTATGCAGGGTGCTTTATACCCTGCACGCCAAGCCTGCCTTACCTGCTCCACCAGCTCATTCTGATACGCTCTCAGCTTCATTGGACTTCGCCGCCTTTACCCTTTTCAGAACGCATTTCATACAAAGCTGTTTGCCGTAATTCTTCATCGAGCCGTCTATTATCTGCTGAACAGTGCGCTTGCCGTCTGACATTATCGTCTTTCCGCACTCTGAGCAGATATGTTCGTCTGCAAGGTGATAGTATGTCCTCAACGCTTCATCAACAAGTTTCAGATCGTTGCTTATGTACATACTGTCGAACAGCCCGATAGGACTTTTGCAGGTGTCAGTGCCGTCCGTCTGAGTGGCGAAAAGATACTTGCCGTCAACCACAACAGTTTTAAGCACAGTTGTGAACATACCCTCGACAGTTATCTTCTCATCAAGCAGCTTGCCGATAGTTTTAGCTTTCTGCCTGCCGTCCTCGCCTGTATCAAGGTGATTGAGAAAATACACGATAACATCTTCCGGAAGCATTTCAACGCTTCTCACAAGCTCCCAGAAATTCTTTGCAATGTCAGTGAACTTCTGATAGCCCGTTTCCTTTGCACGGCGCATAAACTCGTTCACCATAAGATACTGACTATCGTCAACGGCTATGGACTTTGCCGTCTGAGCTTTCATAAAGCGTTCTATCTCACCGTAATTGTCGGTATGTATCGTTGACTTAAACTGCGTGCGGAACGGAAGCTGTTTTCCGTTCACGTTCACAAGTGCAAGCTCGTCTTCTTTGAAATTTCTCAGGGAAGCAGATTTGCCGCTTCCTGAAAAGCCTAATACAAGTATCGCAAGTCCCATTCTCTTTCCCTCCTTATCTTATGGTCAGTCCCGGTCTGCGGACAACTGCCGCATAGGGGATCTCTCTGCCTGCCTCGATAGCCGCCTTGACAGCCGTCTTGCTTATGTCAGGATCTTTGTATTTCAGCAGGCTGTCATCATTGACCTTTGCCCACTCCACAAAGGCTTTCGGGTCTGTTATCTCGGTGCTTTCCCTGCCCTTTGTAATGCTGATCTTAGCCATAACGCCCTCTATTTTGTTAAGGTTGACCCTCTGCATACTGTTCATAAGATAAGCTTTAAGGCTCTCTGCCTGCTTGACCTTCTGCTCACGTCTTGCTTTGAGGGCTTTCTCCTCTGCTTCAAGCATTTTCGCCTCGCTGTTCAGCACCTTAACATAAGCCGCAACGTTCTCTGCCTTGTCTGTAAACTCAGCCTCAACGCATTCAAGGGTATCAAACCACACCTTTTCAGCCTCAGCCTTTTCCTCTGCCGTAAGCTCGGCATTTTCCGTCATATCCTCAAGGCTGTCAAAAAGCCTCTGAAAATCGTTTGTAAGCTCATAAAGTTTCATTTTTATACCTCCAGTGTTGAATTGATTATATCCGCAAGCTGTCTTGCTTTCTGTGTGAAAAGTCCGTAATTGTCGCTGTCATTATGCTCGTTCACAAAGCCCACGAGCCTTGTTACGCTGTCAACAGCGGTGGAAAGATAAGCCTTGAATATGGCTTTATCGTCCTGTATTGGCGTGATATCCGTCTTTTCTGCGAGCCTTTTCTCATACTCAGCCTTAGTTCTGTCAAGCTCTTCACGAAGCTGTGAAAGCTTGTCCTGCTTATCCTTTTCAGCCTGCTCAGCTTTCTGCAAAAGCTCTCTGCGGTCTTTCAGGCTGTCTTCTTCAAGCTTTGAATATTTTTCCGACCAGTCAAGATCAACACGCCGCATAGCGTCTTTAAGGTTTGCCACCTCTTTGCTGTCCGTTTCCACAGCCACCTCGATAGGACGGCTCTCAAGCTCCTTTATCTCGGCTTCAAGCTCAGCAATTCTATCCTTGAATTTTTGTGACTTCGTTTCGTGTTCTTCCTCACGGTATCTCATTTCTTCGTGAAGTGCGTCATTCTGTTTCTTCACGCTGTCGATCTTTGCCTTGAGTTCCTTGACAGTTGTATTCTCTATATCTGTGGTTTCGGTAATGGTTTCTCTTTGCTCATCAGACAGGGTTGAAAGAAGTGTCAGCTTTTTTATTCCAATTTGTCCACTCGAGTGGACAAAATCTTCTGGAAGATTTTCAGCAACAGATATGTAATTATACACATTCGTTCTTTTAAACCCTGTTTCCTGCTCGCAATACTCTCCAAAATCGGAGTACCCAAGCTCCTTGTAAAGCCTGCTGTCCCTCATTTCCTTAAAGCCCATACACATATCGTAAAGGCTCTGCTGTGCAAGCTGAGCTGAGGTCTTTATCCTGCGGTCAAGCTCAGCCGCCCTGATATATTCTGCCGATAGTTCGTTCATGCTGTTTTACGCTCCTTTCGTTTCTCAGCGAACACCCTGTCAAGATACCGCTGATACTTCTGTTCAAAGTCCTTTATCTCCTGCGGTTTGTCCTCGCCGCCGTTTTGTACCACGTTGTTCCTATATCCTCTGCACTGCACGATACCGCCATATTGGCTAACCTCCACAGTATAGTAAGGCTTGTTAGGCTCAGAGGCTTTCCGCAGAAACATTATGCTGAGTTTCCCCATAGCATGGCGTTCTGCATATCCGCCCACACAATGGGAAAGTATCCTGCCCTCGTCCTCTATCTCTTTCAAACTGTGGGGCTGTCTGACAAGCAAGCCGTCTGCCGAAAATTCAAGGCAGACACGCTCTGCAAGCCTTTTTGTGAAGTTCTGCAAAACAAGCTCGTCATGCTCATAGTTGATGATCTGAGTGAGTCTGTTGTGCATTGTCCAGAAATCGTGTGGCAATGCTATCATTGTATCGTGAATGTTATACTCCAGCGTTTCGCACTGCTCCAGATAGTCGCTGTAATCAAGAGGTGTCATCTTCTGCTCGTGTATGTATCGTGCCACCCTTTGCGGTGTAAGCCCTGTTATCCTCACAAGGCGTTCAAGAGTGCCGTGTTCGTTCTTAAAGACCTTTGCTATACTCAGTAAATCTTCCGGTCTGAGTTTTGGATATTCCTCACGATAGTCAAGGTACTGCTCCCACAGATGTTCGCTGCCTTTGAGTGTCTTGAACTCCGTCTTGTTTAGTCCGAGCATTTTCAGCAGGTCATTACTTTTCCAGTTCACACGCTGAGAGAGCAGGAACTTTTCCTGATATCCCCACCAACCTGTGTATCTCACGCTTGTTACGTCATAGTCTTGTTTCATAAGATACTCAAGATTAGGGTGCTTGCAATATGCGTGAAGATAGCATATAAGCATATTGCCGTGATAATGCTGATACTGACTGTAACGCATATCCGATTTGTCTATGGCTTTGATGTTCAGTACCGAATAGGAATTATCGTAGTTATATCCCATACAGCACTTGCAAAAAACAGGCTCACGGAAGTCATTACGCACAGACCAGTTTATGCCGTTATCACTGCCGTATCTCACAGATCCGTCACGGGCAAACACATACCGCTGTCTTTCCACAAGGTCACCCGTTGAGTATCGGTGAAAGCAACGTGCAAAAAGCTCAGCACCCCTTGTGAGGAACACCACATAATTCTTAGCACCTCTGCCTTTCATCTTATCCATAAGCTCTTTATCCACCGCAGGAAAGCAGTAGATAAGAGCCTCTTTTCTTGTCTTTTTCATACTGCTACCTCAGAAGTCAAGCAAGCTGTCAAGTGACAAGCTGACAGGCGGTTTTGCTGTTTCTTCGCTGTCCGAGCCGTCGCCCAGGTCGATAGTCATATTGAAATGAACGTCCGCACCCTTGAAGTAAAATCTTACAGCTCTGCGGTAGACCTCGATATCCGAGATACTTCCCCCTGCACCCTTAACAGCGTTTTCTGCACACTCAGCGAAAGTCCTGTCCGTCTGCAGGACCGCCTGAGCGAACTCCTCGTTCTGCTCACAGAAAGTTTTGAGGACCTCAAGAGTAGGCTTTGCGACCGCCTGCGCATACTTGCCAAGCTTAGCGGCAGACAGCTCCTGCGACAGCTTGTCCTGAGCTTTCTTTGCGTTAATGTTCATTGCCGTCGCCGCCTTTCAACTTTTCAAGCTTATCCCTTGTGCTACATATTTTTCCGTACACTTCTCCAATATTAAAAGCTCTATGCTCTCGCTCAGACATTACTTCATAGATATCAATTATATCTTCACAAGCTTCATCAGCAGTTTTGTATGCTTGACAAATCTGTTCTTTTGTGCTATCATCAAGGTGTGTTGAATTGATATTTTTCAATATCTCCGAGCTTGTGTCTGTTGCCGCAGGTGCAGGCTCGGTTTTCATGTATTCGAGAATATGATTCATGAAATCAGTGATGCAATTACCATGTCCTGCAAGCGGGCATGATACACAGTTGTCTACTATACAGCATTTAGCCACAGTAATTATCTCATCTTTCGTCATCTTTATCCTCCTTAAACTGCTTTTCAATGGCACCAAGTACTATGTATATCACTACATCTATCACTGCAAGCACAGCTATTGTTATCAGCAGTATCAACGCCATTTTACCACTTTCCTTTCATTTCAACTTCGACCTTGACCACGGGTCTGCCTGCTTCTCTCACCGCACGCTTTATGCTCTCCTCTGCTTCCTCGTAGGCAGTTTCTTTTACACTTACATACCACCTGTATGCTACATACATTGTAAGCACCACCAAGAGCGCTACCGCTGCGGCACATCTGATTATCTCTA
>ENA-OOXY01002262-OOXY01002262.1-human-gut-metagenome-genome-assembly--contig:-NODE-2262-length-10691-cov-2.804438_pt1 | contig 10691 bp, 8 predicted proteins | sample MGYA00241593_ERZ501355 | MGnify/ENA primary metagenome ERZ501355 (study PRJEB25962, sample SAMEA2042739) | human gut metagenome | biome: human gut; feature: human-associated habitat; material: faeces... | reverse complement strand
CATGGGTTGTCTTCTCTGGCCTGAGGCAGAGCCGGAACAGCCAGCATCAGGGCAAGTAACAGTGATATAAAACTCTTCATCATATTCTTTAAAAGCGATGTTTAAAAGCAATTTATTAGTTCATCTGCAAATTTAAGGATTTTTCTTTAAAACATTATGCTTTCCAAAAGATAGAGGTTCAGTTTTCACATTGTTTAAATTATCAATTCGTGTCCAGCCGGTTCATGTCCTTCACAAGGCGCGGCCTGGCTGGGGGTAGGGAAGTGCGTGGAAGCGAAGATGAATGAAACGGCACGCCAAACAGCCTTTGCCGGGTGGACGGAAGGGCTGGGTAGCGGAATGAAAAAATGCTTACAGTAAAATCATATAGGCCTTTTTGCCTTTCCATAACGCCTACTTGAGACTTCAAAACCATGCTTTTCAGGGCACGAAACAGGCCTTTTGGCAACGTCAAAGTGCCCGTTTTGTCAAGTTGCTGATTGTCAGAGGCTTATCTAAAGCTTTAGAGTTGGATGCTCATAGTTATATTTGTTTACAAAATGTGTGGGGCTCGCGTGCCTTGATGTGATAGGGGTAAAGTGGCTGGAAAAGTAAGGTTTTCTGAGCTTTTGTTTGGTGTTATCTGAAAGATTGTGTAATTTAGCGGTCGAAAACTTTAATGAAGAAGCAATATGAAGAAAATGATTAAACGCGAAAGCAAATTGCCTTCAGAATGTACTACCATCATTGTAGGCGATGAGATGTCGGCCGACGGCTCACGATTCTTATGCCGTTCGAGCGACTTCGATGCCATGATGGCCATCAACTATGAGTTTCATCGCGACACCAACCACGGTCCTAAGCAGTTTGTGGCCAAGGACAGCGCCTTCAGGTGCGACCTTCCCGAAAAGGCTCTGGGCTATACGGGGCTGCCCGACTTCCAATTTCCGGGCGAGTGGGGCAGTGCCGGATTTAACACGGCAGGCGTGGGCATGAGCTCTACTGAAACCATCTTCAGCAGCAACGAGGCCTTGAAATATGACCCTTACGTGCCCGACGGACTGGCAGAGAACTGTACCTACAACATTGTGTTGCCTTACATACACACCGCACGTGAGGGTGTGGAGCGGCTGGGCGCGCTCATCACCAAATATGGCTCGGCCGAAGGATTCGGCATTGGCTTCATAGACGACAAGGAAGTGTGGTATCTGGAGAATGCATGTGGCCATCGCTGGCTTGCCGCACGCATACCGCGCGATGCCTATTATGTGACGGGCAACCAGAGCAGGTTGCGCGATTATGACCCTAAAGACACCGAAAACTTCCTGGCTTCGCCAGATTTGGTGGAGTTTGCGCAGGATAATGGCCTTTACGATCCAGCCAAGGGAAAGTTCGACTTCCATACGGCTTATGCCCATGACTGCAAGGATGCCGACCGCGACGACTATACTTACAACTATCCCCGTGTGTGGGGCATACAGGGAATGTTGTCGCCTGACATCAAGAACGATGTGACAAAGAACACCTTCCCCGTGTTTGCCAAGGCGCAAAAGCCCATCGACCTTCAGACGCTGCGCACGGCCTTCCGCTTCCACTACAACGGTACGGAGCACGACCCCTACCTGCACAACAACGGCAAAGAGCCATGGAGGCCGGTGAGCATATTCCGTACCACGCAGACGCACATCATACAGGTGCGCCCCAACTTGCCACAGGCCATAGGGCACGTAACCTATATCGCACTGGGCATGGCCGACCTGGGCGTGTTCCTGCCGCTCTATCAGGGCGTTGAGTCGGTGCCGAAGGCTTACACAAGAGGTAACGGACATGCCGATGATAAGTCGGCTTACTGGGCCTTCCGCAAGGTGATGACGCTCGGCATGACCAACTATAATGCTTACGCACCTATTATTAAGGAAGCATACGACAAGCTGGAGAAAGAGAATGATGAGCGGCAACGTGAGTTTGAAGCCGAGTATCTGGAGCTGTACAAGACGGCTCCGCTCAAGGCACACGACCTGTTGCAGCATTTCTCTGACAAGCTGCTCAATCATGCCCTCGACGTGGCGCGTGAGCTGCAAAACGAGTTGTTCACCCGGCTTACGGCCGACACGCAGAAAGAATATCTCTTCCATGGAGCCTGATAAAGGTATTCGTGGATGACGAGCCATACAGAAAGAGAGTCTGTCTGCCCTTCAGAGGGGTGGAAAGGCTCTCTTTTGCTTCTCGTTCGATTCATGAAATTCAGGGTTGGGATGCCATGCTCTTTGTGGCTTTAATGTTTTTTAAGAACGTAGAAACCGACTTAGTATTGACTTTTTACTATCTTTGCAAGGAACAATAAACTACCCATCATGAAACTCATTCGCTTCTTCTTAATGCTTGTTATGACACTCCTCGTCTTACCGATAAGTGCGCAGCGTTTTGCCGATATATTGAAAAGGGCTTATGACACACCCAACAAGGTCTATCAATATTACGTTCAGGGCAAGGCCGACAGTATATGGGCGATGGGCAGCAGCAATCTGAAGGGCGCGCTGACAGCCGGTCGGCTGGCTGAGGCTGTGGCTTCGCTGGAGGCTCAACTGGGTAAACCCCTCTCGGCTGAGCCGTGGACGGTGAGCAAGCAGATGGGCATCAGCGCCTTCACGCGTCGCGTGCGCTTCGCCAATTACAGTGCTGTCTTGCTCGTGGGGCTGAACGAAGGGGGCGAGGTGGAGGCCTTTACGTTGACGGGTTTGCAGCCACTTGCCTCACAAACTTTGCAAGGCAATGAGCAGAAAATAAGCATTAGGACGGGCGACATCACTCTGCCTGGCATTCTCACCCGGCCTGCTCAGAGCGACAAGCAGCCCGTGCCCGTGGCCATATTGGTGCATGGCTCAGGACCATCAGACATGGATGAGACAGTGGGGCCCAACAAGCCGTTTGCTGATTTGGCGCAGGGACTGGCCAAAAGGGGTGTCGCCGTCATCAGATATGACAAGCGCACGAAGGCTTATCCCGACAGATTCACGCCCGGCATGAAAGGTGATTATGACTCAGAAACAGTAGACGATGCCCTCTCGGCCATCGCCTTGGCCAAGAATATGCAGGGCATAGACTCATCGCGGGTATTTGTTATCGGGCATAGCCTAGGGGCTATGCTCGCCCCACGCATTGCCGAACGTGCTCGCAATGTGGCCGGTATCATCTGTATGGCGGCTCCCACGCTGAAGCTGCCAGACATGATGAAAAACCAACTGGAGTATCTGGGTATGAGTAAAGACTCTATAGCGCAGACCATCAGCCAGCTGAAAGCATCGCTGCCCATGGGCTATCTGGCGTTTGACGACAGCTATTCGCCCACAGCGACGGCCAAGCGGCTCACCCTGCCCATGCTGTTGCTGCAAGGTGGGCGCGACTATCAGGTGACCATGGACGACTTCGCCAGGTGGAAGAAGGTTCTGGCCGGGCACAAGAACGCTCGCTTCAAGGCTTATCCTCAGCTCAACCACCTCTTCATGGAGGGCAAGGGCAAGAGCACGCCCGATGAGTATATGCAGCCCGGACATGTAGCCGACGGGGTGATAAATGATATTTCTGATTTCATTCTAAGCATAAAATAAATATAAATGGCTAAGATTCTTAATATTCTATCGGCTCTGATGATGATCGCCAATGTGGGCGTGGCCGTCTGGTTTTATTTCACCACCGATCAGATAGCAGTGCCTTTGCATTGGAACACGGTAGGCGAGCTTGACGCTTATGGAAAGACTTGGACCATATTGGCACTCTCGGCTGTGGCCGTTTTGGTTTATCTGGTGTGCCTCTATGCCCAGCGCACAGCTCACGCCAACCTTCCTTTCAAGGTAGCTGATACCGCGAAGGTCATGCCACGCATCAAGGCATTATACACAAAGATTACTTTTTTCGTAGCGCTGTTGATGCTTTATGTGGTGATGGCCGTGGCGCAGCTCTACAGCTTTCACGTACTTGTGGTGTATGCGCTGATAGCCCTCATGCTTGTGATGTATGCCGTTGACCTGAGAGCTATCTATAAAAACAGGAAGTAAGAGTGATGCCATCTGCCCATCTTCGTCCAAGCCATGCCCATCGCAATGATGTAAAAGCGTGTGCCCACTAAACGGCTTTTGCTCGGTGATCTGACTGCTATACACTCGCTTAAACTACTTATTATCAGTCTATTGCGTGCTCCTGCGCTCCCAAAATTCCTTTATAATTGGGTGAAATGAGGGTGGAATGTGGGTAGGATGTTTTGCGCTTTGTTAGATAATATATATTATTGATAATTAGACGGTTATGTTATGGGTGGAATGGGTGGAATAGGAATTGCACTAAAACTTTGTTATGCCACTTAGGAAATATGCCCGAAGCCTTATTATTGTCAAAAAACACAAGACAACCAAATGGCAGCAGGCGTTATGTTTTCACTATTTTGCAGACAGAACAAGAAATATTTCCACAATCGCTTGTTTTTAAAAGATAATATGCCTATATTTGTCCCGGAGTCCATATGAACTTTGGGTAAACAAAGTTGCGGCATTAGTTGGGATTGGAAAGATGATCATTTCATGAGAAATATAATAACCTATTATTGTAATACATCATGGTAAGAAAACTAAGAATTGCTTTATTTATGGTGCTGTCAGTAGTTACGCTCAGCATCCAATCACAGAACAGAAAAGCCACTTTTCCAGGCGGACAAAAGGCTTTGGCTCATTTCATAGATACGCGCATTGACCGTATTGATATCTATAGGGTGGTTCTTCGTACTGTTGTTGTACTTCGAATAGATCAACAAGGGAGGCCTTCAATTACAAAGTTTATCAAAGTTGTTGACGAAAAAAAAGAAATTCCGCAAGCGAAGAGAATAGTTAGCCAGATGCCGAGATGGAAGCCGGCGCTAAGGAATGGTAAGCCTGTGGTTTCTTATATAACGCTCAAATTCCCTATGGGTAATTTGACGGATGATTATCTCAGTCAACTTTATAGGGAGGGTGCAGTTTGTGGAATACCCGACAAATTTCCCCGCATTATCGGAATTAATGGATTTGAAGGTCTTCAAAATTATATAGATAGATGTTTGGGAAAGAACAAAAAATATGGTAAAGGTAGTGTTACTATCCTTTTTGTTATCAACAAGGATGGCAGCATTTCTGAAGCTCGAATTGATCATTCAAGCAATAACGCTTATTTGGACAAGAAAGTGCTGGAAGCGGTAAAACGCTTGAGACATCAACCTGCAGAGTATAGAGGAGAGAAGGTAAGATACCTCACGGGGGTTCGTTATTATTACGAAAGATAACATAAAAGCTTAATAGAAGTTGTTGGCATTTCACAAGTAATAACTTTAAATACATCATGGAACGGTTACTAAGAATTACTTTATTTATGGTGCTGTCAGTAGTTACGCTCAGCATCCAGTCACAGAACAGGAATGCCATATTCCCAGGCGGACAAAAGGCTTTGGCTCATTTCATAGATACGCGCATTGACCGTATTGATATCTATAGGGTGGTTCTTCGTACTGTTGTTGTACTTCGAATAGATCAACAAGGGAGGCCTTCAATTACAAAGTTTATCAAAGTTGTTGACGAAAAAAAAGAAATTCCGCAAGCGAAGAGAATAGTTAGCCAGATGCCGAGATGGAAACCGGCGTTAAGGAATGGTAAGCCTGTGGTTTCTTATATAACGCTCAAATTCCCCATGGGTAACTTGACGGATGATTATCTCAGTCAACTTTATAGGGAGGGTGCAGTTTGCGGAGTACCCGACAAATATCCCCATATGATCTACCTTAAGAATCATGAGAGTCTTCAAAATTATATAGATAGATATTTGGGGAAAGATAAAAAATATGGGAAAGGAAGTGTTTGCTTCCTTTTTATTATCAACAAGGATGGAAGTATTTCTGATGTTCAATTTATCGAATCAAGCAAAAACGCTTATTTGGATAGGAAAGTATTGGAAGTGATAAAACGGATGAGATGGAGGCCAGCAACTTTCAGAGGAGAGAAAGTTAGATACTTTACCGGAATTCGTTACTATTACACAACTAGTATATAAACTCAATAGATGCTGTTGGTGTTTCACGTATAATGTAAGGAAACATGTATAGACTAAGAATTACTTTATTTATGGTGCTGTCAGTAGTTACGCTTAGCATCCAGTCACAGAATAGGAATGCCATCTTTCCGGGTGGGCAAAAGGCTTTGGCTCATTTTATAGACATGCGTATAGATAATATCCATGACTATCGTGTGGTTTATCGTACTGTTGTCGTACTACGAATAGATAAAAACGGAATACCATCGATTTCAAAATTCATCAAAGTAGTAGACAAAGAGAATAATATACCGCAAGCGAGGAAAATAGTAAGCCAAATGCCTAGATGGAAGCCAGCACTAAAGAACGGCAAGCCTGTGGTTTCCTACATAACACTCAAATTCCCCATGGGTAACTTGACGGATGATTATCTCAGCCAACTTTATAGAGATGGCAAAGTTTGCGACATTCCTAACACTTTCCCCGAATATATTCCCACTGGCAATCAATCTTTAAAAGCACGAATAGGGTCTTATTTGGGTAAATCGAAAGAGAAAGGGAGAGGACGTGTAGTTATCTCTTTTATAGTCAACAAGGACGGCAGCCTTTGGAATGCCCAGATTCTTCGTCCAAGTAAAAGCGCTTATTTGGACTGGAAAGTGTTGGATGTGGTAAGATGGACGAAATGGAAACCGGCTACTTTTAGAGGAGAGAGGGTCAGGTATTTTATGGCTATTAGTTATGACTACCCAAGAAGATAGCATACTGTTGTTGTGTTTCGGTGCGCTAACATTTGTTCGACAAAACCTGGTTCAGATGATAATTGTTGAACGGCCATTGGAACGACATGCCCCTTGAAGAGTAAGCTCACAAAGTGACCGCATCTTTCATGGGATGGGCATTGGTTCGCCCACAAGGAGTGGACATGGGTTGTTCGTTGGAGCAGACGGCCACAAAGGGTCGCGCCCTGCATTGGATAAGTGTTGGTGTTGATTTGCAGAATGAGGATGCGAGGTCGGCACAAGGCGCGGCCATTATTGATGTGTGCTTGTTGCAAACAGCACGTTTACGTATTATTGTATGATGAACCTTTCGCTTCCTTTATATTCAATATAATCGTCCTGCTTTGTTGCAAATGACAAATAAATTTTGTAAGTTTGCAGATGAAACAAAACCGACGCGTTATGGAGCAGATGATGAGAAAATATCCGGTTGGCATACAGACCTTCGAAAGACTGATTAAAGATGGCTTTATCTATGTCGACAAGACCGACCTCGTATGGGAGTTGGCCCATTATGCCACATATATTTTCATGAGCCGCCCCCGACGCTTCGGCAAGTCGCTGCTCACTTCTACTTTGGAATCTTATTTCAAAGGCGACCGCGAGTTGTTTGAAGGGTTGAAGATTATGCCTTTGGAGAATGAATGGGTGCAGTACCCAGTCATCCATCTCGATTTGAGCATCTCAAAAGGAAAGTCTTCAGTCCAGGACCTTCAGCGATCGCTGATTCTCATCATGAAGCGGTTGGACATTTATGAGGATAATCCGGAAGAGGTGACACCGGGTGAAAAGCTTGATGGACTCATCAGACGACTTTTTAACAAGACGGGCAAACAGGTGGCGGTCATCATCGACGAGTACGACGCGCCCTTGCTCGACGTGCTCCACAGCCAAGCTACGCTCGATGCTATGCGCAAGGTCATGCAAGAGTTCTACGTACCGCTCAAGGCCAATGAGCAGTATCTCAAGTTCTGCTTCATCACCGGCATCACGAAGTTCTCGCAGCTGAGCATCTTCTCCACCATCAACAATTTGGCAAATGTCTCTTTGGAGGAAAAATTCTCAACCATCTGCGGCTTCACCGAAAAGGAGCTCTGCACCACTCTGTGGCCCGACGTGGAGCTTCTAGCCGACGGCTACAAGATTACGCCTGAGGAAATGCACGACAAACTCAAGCAACGGTACGATGGCTATCATTTTGCCGCAGACGCTCCCGAGGTATATAATCCCTTCAGCCTGCTGAATTGCTTTCTTCACCGCAGGCTGAAGAACTACTGGTTTGCCTCCGGTACGCCCACCTTCCTCATCAAGCAGATGCAGCACTTCCACACCGACATCACCTCGCTCGACTCTCTTGACGTGCCCGAGTCGGCTTTCGACCAACCCACGGAGAACATGAAGGACGCGCTGCCGCTGCTCTACCAGAGTGGCTATCTCACCATCAAGGACTACGATCCTGATACGGAGGCCTACGAGCTTTCCATCCCCAACCAGGAGGTGCGGGTAGGATATGTATACGGCTTGCTGCCCACCTATACTGGCTTGAACAGTGGCGACGTTCAAATCGGCTTTGCGGCTAAGTTCTGGAAGGCGCTCAAGCAGGGCGACATCAACCTGGCCATGCAGCACATGCAGTCATACCTTGCCGGCATTCCCTATGTGGAGGGCTTCAAGCAGAAACTCGCCGACGCCGCCACCAAGGAGGGCTTCTACGAGTACACGTTCTATCTTATCTTCTCCATGCTCAACGTCTATGCCCGCACGCAAGTGAAGGTGGCAGGCGGACGCGTGGACATGGTCATCTTCATGCCCGACGCCATATATGTGATGGAGTTGAAAGTGGGCGACACAGCCTGCCATGCCCTAGAGCAAATCACCGACCGTGGCTATGCCAAGCCATATCTCACCGACGGCCGGCGAGTGGTAAAGGTGGGCATCCGCTTCGATGCCGACAAGCACACCGTGGATGAGTGGGAGGTGGAAGAGTAAGTCTTCTGTTTTAAGCTATAAATTATCGTAAGATAGAAACCGGGGGGATACAAGTGGCTTATTGTATAAAGTCCATTAAGTGTCCCTCTGCTTTTGGGACGTAATAGGCTTCTTAAGGTTGAGGTTAAACTTAATTTTTCTTGTCTTTCTTGTAGGATTAAAAAATATTTTCGTAACTTTGTATAGCGGAAGATAAGACAATTTATCATGAATAGTGGCCAGAAGCATATATTGCCGGAGGAGAAAGCTCGTCAGCATATTGACAAACAACTTCATGATGCCGGTTGGCGCGTGGTGCTCCGATCTGAATATGAAGCCAATCAGGAGGCGCAAGCTTTGTGCGAGGCTCCTACGGAGCAACACCACCGGGCAGACTATATCCTCTTTCTCAATGACTTTGCCGTGGGCGTCATCGAGGCTAAGCGTGGCGATATTGAGCTTGCCACTACCAATCATATCTTGCAGGTAGAGTATTATGCCCGATGCGAGAAGGAGCTGTTCCGCTGCTTCCACAAGCCGCTGCCTTTTGTCTGGCTGGCCAATGGTAAGGAGATCCTTTTCCGTGACCTTGGTGATCCCAACAGTGAGTATATGCCGTGTGACCGATTCCTGACCCCGAAGGAGATAGCCAGGCGCCTCGATATACGTGATATGTGGGTAGGGCTGCCCGAACTTCGCAGGGATGGTCTTCGCAAGTGCCAGTATGAAGGTATCCGAAATCTTGAGAGCGCCTTCCGGCAGGGAAGGAAACGGGCGCTGATGGTTCTCGCCACGGGAGCGGGCAAGACCTTCTTAGCCTGCACCGCTGCTTACCGATTCCTCACCTATACCCCTATGCACAGCATCCTCTTCCTCGTAGACCGCAACAACTTGGGCAAACAGGCAGAAGATGACTTCGGCAACTATCACCTTACGGAGAACGGTGATGCCTTCAATACCATTTATGAGGTGGAACGACTGCGCAATCACCGAATCCCGAAAGACGCACAGGTGGTTATTGCCACTATCCAGGGGCTCTATGCCTATCTTAACGGACAGGAGGTGGATGAGTCCGACAATGAGGAGACCGACGATGAAGAGAGCGGTAGCCATGGGGTGGGAGACAATCTAGCACTGCCCCATAACTATTTCGACCTTATCATCATCGACGAGTGCCACCGCTCGATATACAATTCATGGAAGCAGGTGCTGCTCTATTTCGACACGGCTCGTTTGATAGGTCTTACTGCCACACCGGGTCCTGAAACGCTAGCCTTCTTCGATGATAATGTGGTGATCAACTACTCGCTCGATCAGAGTATTGCAGACAAGGTGAATGTAGACTTTCTGCCCTACCGTATCCGTACGGACGCCACGGAGAATGGTGGCACGATAGCTGCAGAAGAGGAAGTTGACGTGATAACCAATTATACGGGTGCTGAGAAGCGCATCCGCATGGAGAAGGCGCGTGGCTATTCGCCTGAAGAACTTAACCGCAGTGTGATCAACCCGGCTCAGATCCGCACCATTCTAACGGCTTATCGTGACAACGTATATCAGGATCTTTTTCCCGACCGTAAGGACGAAGATTTTAAGTATCTGCCCAAGACGCTCATCTACGCGCTTAACGATGCTCATGCCACACTCATCACTGCTATTGCACGGGAGGTGTTCCATAAGGAGAATGATCCGTGCTATGTGCAGAAAATCACCTATTCGGCAGGCAACAGCAATAAACTTATCCAGAGTTTCCGTACGGATCGCAACTTCCGCATTGCAGTGACGGTGACGCTCGTAGCTACCGGCACGGATGTTAAACCGTTGGAAGTGGTGATGTTCATGCGTGATGTGCAGTCAGAGCAGTTGTACAATCAGATGGTGGGGCGCGGGGTGCGCACCATCGACGACGACCAG
>ENA-OOXY01002258-OOXY01002258.1-human-gut-metagenome-genome-assembly--contig:-NODE-2258-length-10698-cov-2.215823_pt1 | contig 10698 bp, 9 predicted proteins | sample MGYA00241593_ERZ501355 | MGnify/ENA primary metagenome ERZ501355 (study PRJEB25962, sample SAMEA2042739) | human gut metagenome | biome: human gut; feature: human-associated habitat; material: faeces... | reverse complement strand
TGATAGCACGCCGTATGAGTAGGAAACTCTCATGTACGGTGTAGAGTGGGGGAAAATCCAAAGATAACCTCAAAGGATTACCTATCACTATTCAAAAATGTTCCTACTCAAACGAAACTGACCAATGTGGCAGGAATTTCGTCCTCTGCTTCACAAAAAGCACTTGACCTCTTTATGAAATGCCGCTATCTTGATGAAAAAACCGGCAGCAGAGGTGTGATTATGGCTACAGGCACGCCCCTCAGCAACTCTGTAACTGAATTACATACCATGATGCGTTTTTTGGAGTATGATTTTCTAAAAGATCATGGACTTAGTAATTTTGACAACTGGGTAACCGTATTCGGGGAACAGAAAACGGAATGGGAGCTTGCTCCTGCCGGCAACAAGTTCAAGGAACGCACCCGTATCGCCAACTATACAGGCTTGCCGGAACTGATGAGTATGTTCAAACAGGTTGCCGATGTGCGTACAGCAGACACGCTCGACCTTGCTACGCCGGAAATGAAGTATCACATTGAGAACATCGAAGCAACAGAGTTTCAGAAAACACTTGTACAGGAGTTGTCAGACAGAGCCGATGACGTGCAAAGTGGAAATATAGATCCATCTGTGGATAACATGCTCCGTATTACTTCTGACGGCAGAAAGCTGGGGCTTGACCCAAGACTGATTGACCCTTCATTTGAAGATCATCCAGACACAAAGCTGAATCAGTGCGTTAAGAATGTTACGCAGATTTATCACGATACAGCAGATGAAAAGCTGACGCAGATCATCTTCTGCGACCTCGGCGTTCCAAAGAAAAATTCGCAGTCATCAGATAAAGGAGAAAGCACAGATGAAAAGTCTGCTTCTGAAAGAGAATCTTTAGAGGAGGAATGTGATTTCTGTGTCTACGATGATATTCGGGATAAACTGATTCAAAATGGTGTAAAACCGGAAGAAATCGCTTATGTACATGATGCCAAGACCGAACAGCAGAAAGCTGATCCCTTTGACCGTGTGAATAAAGGCGAAGTGAGAGTTCTGCTGGGAAGTACAGGCAAAATGGGTACGGGTACGAACTGTCAGAAAAAGCTGATCGCATTGCACAATCTGGATATTCCTTGGCGACCGAGTGACCTGCAACAGCGAATTGGTCGTATCGAACGTCAAGGCAACCAAAATAGCGTGGCTCATGTTTTTAACTATGTGACAAAAGGCAGTTTTGATGCGTATCTCTATCAGACACTGGAAGCAAAACAACGTTTTATCGGACAAATCATGACTTCTAAAACTCCTGCAAGAACTTGTGAGGACGTTGACCAGCAGGCTCTGAACTATTCTGAAATCAAGGCACTTTGTACAGGTGATGAACGTATCAAGGAAAAGATGATGCTGGATAACGAGGTAAAGGAACTGAATCTCCTGAAAGCAGAACATACCAATACGGTATTTGATATGCAGCAAACGGTAGCTGTCACTCCTGCAAAAATTGAAAAAGCAGAGGAAAGGCTGGAAAATCTGAAAGCAGGCCGTGAAACACTTCGTCAGCTTCCGATAGATGAAGAAACAAAACTACCCGTATTCAAAATTACCATTGATGGCACAGAATATACGGACCGTAAAGAAGCCGCACAGGCTCTTGAGAATGCGGTGCTTGATTTTGTAAAGAACAGTTCCGATCAGGAAACAGATGTTGGCGAATTTCAGGGATTCAAGCTATTCGTCAAGGCAGTGATGTTTGGCAATGAGCCTGATATTTCCATTACCATGAAAGGCAATGCAGAGCATAGCTGTACCTTGACAAGCAGCTTTTCTGCCAATCTCAAGCGTATGGAATCTACGCTCTACAAAATTGACCAGACGATTAGTGATACACAAAACAGCATCAACAAGCTGAAAATGGATTTGGAAAATGCTATGCGTATTGTCAACACGCCATTTCCTCAGCAGGCAGAACTTGAAGAAAAAACAGAACGGCTTACTGCTCTTACCGAAGAACTTAATCAGGCAGCGATGGAAGCCAAGAAAAATGCTCCTGAAAAACAGCGTACCTGCTATTTTGAAAGGGCTAAGCTGAAAAAGGAAGCATTAAGGATAGGCAGAAAACGACTAAGCCGAAAGAGAGAAGTCAGGACAAAAACGAAATAGAATGATAAAACAGGCACTTCAATTTTTACGAAGTGCCTGTTTTCGTTAATTCATATATTGCTGCACACAGCTTTCATAAAGAACTTTTGTATATCGTTCTTTCAGTCTGATCGGACTTATGATCTCCACCTTTCCTCTGAATGAAAATATCAAGGAAAAGAACGGCTGCGGATATTCTGCTCTTACAGGAACATGAATGATAAAGTGATCGTCCGATTTCTTGTCCCTGAGCATGAGAACTGACTTCCCGAATCTGTCGATCACGATATTACAATATTTATTTTCAAGTGGAAACCGAAGTGTAACATACTCACTTTTTCCACGAAACATAGAAAAAGAAGATTTTACATACTGCTCTAAATCAAGCTTTTCGTTAGGATATTTTCTTACTGTATCGATAAGCTTGATGTTCCTCATTCGATCCAGACGAAAATTTGTATATGTATCGGAATGCTCCTCATAATATGAAACAACGTAATATCGTTCATCGCTCATTACTAATGCACACGGTGAGCAAAACTTTCTTTTTCCATGCTGAACCAACTGCTTGTTTATATCATAATCGTAATAATCAAAGCTGATTTGCTGATTGTTACGGAAAGCAGAATTTATCATATCAATATTGTCGAAAATTTGCTCATTGTCCGATTTCACACGATTAGTCAACATAATTTCTCGTCTGAGAAGTGGTGCTTCGTAAATACTGCAAAGACTTTCAATCAGTTTAAGCAATTTTTCGGAATCATCGACTGTCAGAAATCGAAAAGATGCAATTGCATCGGCAAGTGTTTTTAAGATGTTGAGTGAGAAAGGACGAGTTTTCAAATGATAGCCTTTGTTATGGACATATTCAATATTCATATCACTCAAAATCAAAGCTTCAATATCGTCTTTTATGGTTACCTTATGGGCCTGATAACCACAGGATCTTAAATATTTTTGTATTGTGTCTATTGAAACATAGTGGTTTATATCTGTGTATTTGATAAACATTTCTCTTAAACAGAGTAGTCTGCATTTTGCATTCATTTTACCACCTTTCATCTTGCTATAATTATAAGGACTTGCGAAATCTTTTAAACATAAATCTCTATATTAAAAACCATACTCATGTAAGAGATGTAAAGAATAGCTATGAAAATTAGGCATCTATAGGCATCAAAACATCAGAAACAAACCATCCATCCTGTTCGTAAAATTCTATTGCACCATTATTTTTAGAAACAGTATTATTAATGCTTTCTATTCCTAGTCCATGATTGATCTTGTCTAGTTTTGATGTTTTAGGAAGTTTTCCGTTGACAAGAACCTCAGAAGATATGCTATTTTGAATTGTTATGCGCAAATATGATCCTTGTAATTCTATTGAAAGACGAATTTCTTTATTAGCTTCTGTTTTTTCTGCTTCTATTGCATTATCCATTAAATTACCGAAAACAGTACAAAATGCAACATCATTAAATTCAGGGATATCGTTTTGAATATAGCATTTAAGAAGAATATCTTCATTTTTACACACTGCACGTTTTAAGTCAATCATTGCATTTAACGTTTGATTATTTGTATCGGTATAAATTTTACATTCAATGAGATCGTTTGTGATTTTTCCGATATACTTCAACGCTTTTTGATACTCACCTTTCTCAATATAGCAAGCAAGCATCAACATATGATTATTCATGTCATGATGCATAGTACGTACGGATTTGTTTAATTGTATTGTTTCTTTTATTTTCATTTCATCATCGTGTAACCGTGTTTTCAATGCGACTTGCCTTAGTATTGAACGGTTATGCACTGAAAACTGAATAAGTATAAACAATAAAAGCACATCTATAATTGCAAGACAAATCATAATAATGGAAGCATTCTCAACAGAAATTATATTTTCAAGTATCATTTTTTCAATAACTATACCTGCGGTAATTGTTGCTAAAAGAGAAATTATTGATATTATTGCTTGAAATATATGAAGAATAATTCTTTGTTTTCGAACACCAAAGGCAATGGGAAAAAGTAATCCCGCAAGGAATATTTTTGAGGTAAATAGTAAAAAAATTCTTGCTGGGTTTCTCATAAGAATAATTTCTGAGTATTCCTGTTTTAATAAAAATGAAGATGTAATCAATATAAATGTATTTACTAGAAAAGTCCCTGCTAATGCAACAATAACCAATAGCAATTGATGCCACCATTTACCTTTTAATGAGATACGACAGAATAAAAATAAAATTATAAAATATGATATTGTGTACATTCCTTCAAGTGTAGAAATACTATTTATCAAAGTCGTATTCAAAAAAATAATCCCGCAAATATCCATGAAATTATTAAATTGATAAGTCTTTTTCTTTTATAAGATAAAGAATAGACAAGAAACAAAACAAATATTATACTATCTATTGCAGTCGCAAGTAACTCCGATATAGCATAAATCATATTAGCACCCTCTTTGTGAATTTTAAGTATGACTTAATAACAGATTGCAGTTTTCTTCTGCTAATATAAAGAGTCGTTCCATCTTCAAACGATACAGTATCATTAATCAATTTGATGTGTTCGAGGTTCACTATTGTTCCCGAATTTATGTATATAAAATCTTTAAATTCACGTTTTTCTGTATAATGTGATAATGAGTCTCTTATACAGAATACTTTTCCCGTTAAAAGATGAAAGTTTAAATAATGATTATTACTTTCAATAAATGCTATTTCTCTTATTTCTATTAAATGTGTATTTCCACCACATGATCTGATTTCTGTTATTTTTATTCTTGGATTTTCTTTGTTAAGTTCTTTTAGAATTGTTTGAACAGCATAGGGTAATTCTGACTTAAGGTATTGTTTTCGTACAAATCCAATTGGTTTGTACCTGAATGCGTGGGTAATCAAGTCCTCTCTTCCAGTAACATAGACCAATGGGATATATCGATTTTTATTTTTTATTTTACAAGTTAAATCGAACCCGTTTATTTCTGGCATATCTATATCTAAAAATAAAGCATCGTAGTTATAAGCTCTATAGGCATCTAGGAAATCTGGAGCATTTTGAAAGCAGTCTATTTTCACATCATAATAAGGAATTAATTTTTTAATAAGATTTGGAATATACTCAAGTATTTCTACAGCATCATCTACTAAAGCAAATAACATATTTATCACTCCTTTCTTTGATTATATTATATCATATTTTTTTATAGTTTTCAATCTTGCAAAAAAGCATATCGCTTCAAAAAGTATTAAAATCTCCCGATTTCTCGTTGATTTTACCACTTACGACAGTTTTTTTACCATTTACGTCATTTTTATTGACTATAAAAAATGATTGTGATACAATAACCACAGATAAAGAAAGTGGTGGTGTATACATGAAGTGATTGAATATCTTTCATCATTAATAGTTGATCTGTTAGAAAAAAATAAAGTGATTAAAAATGAAAATGTTTCTATTTATCAGTATGGATTTGAGATTTTTATATCATCTTTAATTACTGTAATCATTGCATTATTGTGGGGAGTAATTTTAAATTGTATATTTGAAGCTGCATTGTACTTTGTCTTATTTGTTATACTTAGAACGGTATGCGGTGGTTATCATGCCAAAACATACTGGCAGTGCAATTTTATTTTTTTTATTACAACATTGTTTGTTCTATTACTATATAGATTTGTACCTCTAAAAATGTTTAATGAACTGCATATTTGCAGCATTATATTTTCAATCATAACAACTATTTACTACGCACCAGTTGAAAATGAAAACAAGCCTTTATCATTAGAACAAAAAAAATTCTATCGTATTCTTAGTACTGCAATGGTAATTATGCTGGTTGTAATATCATGTGTACTAAAAATAAAATTCAATTCTGTTTACAGTACATTGATAGATGCTACGCTTTTTATTGTTGCATTTTCTATGTTTGTAACAGAACCAATGAAAGGAGGGAAGTAAAGTGAATAAAAAGTCTATTCTTAAAGTGATAGCAGCTGTTGGTTTGAAGTCTGCCAAAATTGGTAATAATTCAGCATCTGTTTTTGGCTTTCATCAACCTAAAGAACCTGCTATGTTGAAATACGTTTCTCACAAATTTTACGGAAGTAGCATACAAAGTGCAAGAGCTTCTCATACTGCAACTGAAAACAGTAAAGTATATACTCAAAGCACTGCTTATTAATTGCTACATAAACTTATAAATTAAATAATGAAAAAATAGCGATAGGCTTTGTTTATATTTGGTGTTATGCACAAAAGTTTAACCATAGTTTATCGCTTTTCTTTATTGTCTTTTTTACCTGAGGCATACTTAAAAGAAAAAATGTTTATGAATTTAATGACTATAAATCTCTTCACAAGGAGTTGACGAAAAATGAAAAGATATATTATTTTATTAACTTTTATCGCTGCAATAACATTGTCTGGCTGTTCCGAAAAAAACACGACTGTGAATCCATCAGACAATGCAGAAACAAGCGAATCGAGTGCATCTGCATCAATATCAGATAGCGAGCATTCCGATTTATCTGATGACATAATGTGTATTTCTGAAAATTCAGACTATTATAGAAACGGCATAGTTTTTGGTAATGATAAAGCGATGTTTCTGGATTTTGACACCATGGAGAGTGCACCCCTTTGTGCAGTTCCAAACTGTAAGCATACAGGATCAGATTGTATTGCAAAAACGGTAGGAAACACACCAATTTTCTATGGGGATTCCATCTACTATTTTTCATCTAACCATGGAGCAGTAAAGGAAACTTCAGATGGTCCGGAATTCTATATTGATTCCAAACTGATGAAAGCATCTCTGGATTCCTCCACTACGGAAACGGTATGCGAATTCCATGACTGTGCTCCTCCGGAACAGTTGGGAAAGTATGTACTTTATCAAAATAATCTTTATTTTGTAGGAGATGATCTGAATCCGGTAAAAGATGATTTTGGTGGGCTGAACTATGGCAATTCCGGCGGCAATCACTTTTTGTGCAGTATAAATTTGGATACTGGTGCGTACACAAATTACGGCAGCATTTATGATGGTGATAAGAAATATGAGGCAGCTGCTTATTCCAGTCAGGCAGTCATTTCCGGTGTGTATCAAGATAAAATGTATCTGGGATACACTTTTATCGAAGACATGAATAGTCTTGACAGTGGGAATTTTGAGTTTACTTACCTGAATTTTGAATTTGACTTTCAAACGAAAACATGGAAAGAATCCGAACTGCCATACTCAAGATATATGAATTGGAATACATACACATATTTTGACCAATCGGAAAAGCAATTTCATGTTCTGTACAATGGAAAAGAAGAAATGATTCCTTATGAATATGAGATCACCAATTGCAGTGAATTTAATGGTAAGCTGTTTATTCCAAACGATGAGAAATGGTTTGATCTTACAGATTTATCGGAACATTCTTTTGCAGAATATAAGAATTATCAAGTGGTTGGGTATGTTGATGACAACTACATACTTTTGAATGGCAGCAGAAGCAAAAAAATAACGGAAGAAGAATTACGTTCTCTGCAATAAGGGGGTGAAACCAATATGAATACGCTGGAACTGAAAAATGTCAATAAACATTATGGCAAAAAGAAACACGCACTATGCAATTTCAGTTTTCAGTTCACCAATGGCATTTATGGTTTGTTAGGACCGAATGGTGCAGGAAAATCTACACTGATGAATATGATTACAGATAATCTTCTGCCGGATAAAGATGGCGGAAAGATTCTTTGGAACGGTGAAGAAACCAAAGTGCTGAAAGAAAAATTCCGCAGTAAACTTGGATTTATGCCGCAGCAACAAAATTTGTATGAAAACATGACTGCCCAAACTTTTTTGAATTATATTGCAGCGTTAAAATGTCTGCATAGAAAACAGGCAGAAAAAGAAATTTCTGAACTTGCAAAGCGTGTAGAACTGACAGAAAGCATCGATAAAAAAATGGGCGGCTTTTCCGGTGGCATGAAACAGCGTGTCTTAATCGCTGCTGCACTCCTTGGAAACCCAGATATCATGATACTAGACGAACCAACAGCGGGACTGGATCCAAAACAGAGAGTAATTATCAGGAATATGGTTTCTGATTTGAGCAAAGATAAAATTATTATTATTTCAACACATATCGTATCTGACATTGAAACGATTGCCAAAAAAATTCTGTTTCTTAAAGAGGGACATTTGATCGACAGTGGTACAATTCCAGATCTCATCGAAAAGGTAGAAAATGCGGATAAAACACTGGAAAATCTGTATATGCAGTATTATGGTGAGGGACAAAAATGAGAACGTTTTTAACAGAATTCAGGAAACTTTTTAGCAATCGTATTTTCCTTTTGATAATTTCGGCAGTATTGATATTGAACGCATATCTAATGTTCAAAACTGCAAATAGCGGTGACGTTACGCCATCGGATTATAAACAGATTTACACAGAATTGGAAAATAAAACGGATAAGGAAAAACTTAGCTGGCTAGAGAATCAGATGAATGATTTCTCGCAGGAGCCTGTGTATAATCGGGAGGCAATATCAGAACTTTATCACGAATGCAATGATATTGTAACTTATAAAGAATATCTGAATGCTATTGATTCACAGGCAAAGTCAATGACTAGTATTTCGATTTTTGCAAATCCGGATACGTTTAATTATCGTAGCATTATAAAGACACCGCCTGCTTATCGAAATGTACGGAATGTTGAACCTGTTTTTGATGTTTCAAAGGGACTAAATCTTGCACTTGATAACAGCTTTACAAATATTTTCTGTGGATTTATTTTGCTGTTTGCTGTGCTGTCTTTGATGATTTCTGACAGAGAACAAGGAATGTCTGGTTTGCTTTTTTCACTTAAGCGAGGACGTGGATATCTTTTTTCTGTAAAGTTAGCTGCATTGGCTGTCGTTGCCTTTTGTACTGTGATACTGCTCTATTCCGAAAATCTGATTATTTCTGCATATCTTTATGGATTGGGTGATTTGTCACGTCCGATCCAGTCGCTGAACGGATTTATCGGCTGTAATTTGAAGCTTAATGTTGCATCATATCTTGTTGTATTCGCTCTTTTTCAGTTTGCAGCATTGTTTTCCATTTGTGCAGTTCTTTCATTGATTGCTGTTATCACAAAGAATACGATTTCATTTTATAGTATTTCAGCGGCAGTTATGATTGCAGAAGGTTTTTTGTATTCATTTGTCGATTCACTTTCTGTTTACAGCATATTTCGATACATCAATTTGATTGCGTTTACAAAAGTAAATGCGATTTTCTTTAATTACAGAAATATCAACTTCTGGGAATATCCCATAAGCCTTTTGCCGGCATCACTCGCAGCGGTCATTTTTATAGCCGTCATTTGTTCTGTTTTTTCCGCTTTGCTGTATGCGAAGAAACGGAATCTGGAATTTCGAAAGGTCGGATTGAATCGAAACTTAGGAAAAGGAACGAAGGTACATTCTGCAATGTATTACGCTTTTTACAAATCTCTGATACAGCAGAAGGGTATCTTGATACTGGTTTTATTTTTCTTGATTGCAGGATTTACAAATTCTGTTTTTCAAAAGCAATATGATATTCAAGATGTTTATTACAAATATTATTGCAGTGAACTGGAAGGCGGAATAGACGAATCTGCGGAAACCTATATGCAAGCTGAAAAAATGCGTTTCGAGGATCTGCACACACAGCTTGATAAAATAACAGAACAGACAAATGGTTTTTCAGCAGAGGCATACGAAATCCAGAAACAACTTGTACCGGAATCAGGATTTGTACTGTTTCAGAACAGAGTAGAGCAGATAAAGGATCTTGAAGATGCTGAGATTTTCTATGATACTGGATACAGAAGAATGTTCGGAAAAATGGGTTATGACGATGATATGAGGTATGCTCTGCCAGCGATACTGCTTTGTGTTTTCTTAATTTCTCCCATAATTGCAAATGATAATCGATACAGAATGCAGGCAGTGATTCATGCGACTGCTTCTGGAAAAAGAAAATACCTGAAAAGAAGTATGATACTTTCAATGACATACGGATTGCTTTCGGCATGGATATGGAATATCAGTTATATGGTGAAAATTAATCAGTTTTACGGATTTCGAGGACTTTCTGCACCGATACAAAGTATAGCAGATTTCACGAGATTTCCAATTATTCTAAAAGTATGGCAGTATGTAGGTATAGTTTTTATTCTAAGAACTGTATTTATAATTTTTGCTGCGTGGATGATGCTCTGGATTTCTGCAAAATGTAAAAATACCACAATAGCTTTGCTTGTGAACTTTGCTGTTTTTGCTTTGCCGATCATTGTTTACATTCTTGGTGCTGATATTATGATTAATATCGGAGCAAATCCATTTTTAAGTGTTAATGCTTTATTTAATAATTTCTCTTTGATTCAAACTTTTTTGCCAATCGTTGTGATGTGTCTCACCGCATTTAATTGCTTAAAAAATTTGCAATATTAAACAATGATTGAATGTTGATATTAAAAAGAAGAGCGTGTAATTTCGAGTTACACGCTTATTCTGTTTATTACACTAATAAACACG
>ENA-OOXY01002234-OOXY01002234.1-human-gut-metagenome-genome-assembly--contig:-NODE-2234-length-10828-cov-4.587673_pt1 | contig 10828 bp, 10 predicted proteins | sample MGYA00241593_ERZ501355 | MGnify/ENA primary metagenome ERZ501355 (study PRJEB25962, sample SAMEA2042739) | human gut metagenome | biome: human gut; feature: human-associated habitat; material: faeces... | reverse complement strand
GGCTCGGGAAGGGGCGACTCCTTCAATATCGCCTCCAGCTTGTTCACTGCCTCGGCGGCCTCCATCTGTGCGTTGACCGCGTACATCAGCCGCTCCATCATAAAGGCAAGCTGGGGCGCGAAGAAGATGTAAAACACCAGATCGGCCAGCACCGCCCAGCCGTCCGCCCCGCCTACGAGAACCATCCCCAAGGGCATGAGAAGCAGGAACATGGCGTTCAGCACTACTGTAAACAGGGTGTAGGGCATACGGCACATCATGGCGTAGCCGCTGGCAAGGTCGCGGTAGCTGAGGATGGCGGCATGAAAGCTCTTGAAGGAGTAAACCGTCTGCTGGAATACCTTCACCACCGGGATACCCCGGACATACTCTGTGGCCTCGGCGGAAATGCGCTCTCCTGCCCGCTGGTATTCCTCAAAGAACTTCATGCCCGTCCCGGTCATCATGCTCATCAGGCAGACAAGCCCGATAATCATGGGGATCAGGCAGGCAAGCCCCATGCGCCAGTCAAAGACGAAGAGCAGCCCCACCGCCAGTATCGGCGTTACGATCCCGCCCACCGCGTCGGGGATGGTGTGGGCGAGGAGGGTTTCTGTCAGCGCCGCGTTGTCGTCGATCTGCTTGCGAAGCCGTCCCGTGAGGTTGGCGTTAAAGTACCCCAGCGGCAGGTCAATGAGATGAGCGGCCGCCGCCTTTCGCATATTCGTCGCCACCCGGAAGGCCGCAAGGTGCGTACACATGAGCCCGGCGAAATAGATCGCCGCGCTCAGAAGCGCCGCCGCCAGCGCATACCAGCCGTAGCGGGCAAGCCCTGCCGAAACGCCGCCTCCCGGCGTCAAAATGCCTCTGGCCGCGTACCAGACAAAGACGAACGGGAAAATGCCGGCCGCCGCCGAAACGCCGGACAGCCCGCAGCCCAAGACGGACAGCCACTTATGCCCTCCGGCATATGTCAGCAGCCTGCCCAGCACCGGCGGCTGCTTTGCTTTTTTCTGTTTGCTCATATTCCGTGTTCCTTTCTTAAAATATATAGGTTTGTTGGAGGATGCGCCGCGCCAGTTAGAGACGACTAACCGATGGTTATTTTTTTAAGGCTCATTCGAGCCTTAAAAGTCCGCTCCAGCCGGAGTGGAAAAAGATAGCCAGTTCATCGACGTATTTCATGGCGTCCTCTCTCGGCATATCGTGGACGATGGTTTCACACACCGCCGTAAAGTAGGCTCTTGTGATCATGTGATGAAGCTGACGAGTCATGCTCCCGGAGAGCATACCGTTTTTTCTGAGGAGGGCGTAGTATTCTTCGGATCGATCGACCTCCAGCTCCACCAGCACCTCGATAAAATCCGCGTAGCCCGTTCCCTCCGCCCGGCAAAGAATCAGCTTGAATTCGTCAAAATGGTCGTACATGAACACGACAAACTCGTGCAGGTGCTGGGTGGAGAGTGCCAGACTGTCTTTTGTTTTTCTCTCCGGGACGAGGTCAAAATAATCGTCCTGTGCCGCCTTGAAGCGGGTGAGCAGCTCTTTTGCGGTCTCGCCCACAAGGTCTTCAAACAGAGCGGTCTTATCCGGGTAGTAGCCGTAGAAGGCACCCTTCGTGAAGCCTGCCTCCGCGACGATTTTATTCAGAGATGCGTCCTTGAAGCCTTTTTCCAGGAATTCTTTTTTCCCAATCTCAAGGATCTTCTTTTGAGTTTCCGCTCGTTCCATTGCCATCCTCCAAATATACCGCCGGTATATACTACTGGTATATTATAACCGAGCATAGTGGGTTTGTCAATGGGAGTGACACATTTTATACTAAACACATATACCCTTGCCTGGAGGATTCGCGATATTCTTTTGCGCATGGAAGGGAGTTCATACAGCCATATATGGAATCTCCAGCGAAATGCCTGCGGCACTTCGCTGGAAAAGCACTTAAAACAGCAGCTATGGCTGATTTTTTGACTTGCCCTTCATCTCACCCATTCTATCACCGCAAAAAACCCTTTGCAACGCAAATGGTTCATCGGAGTGCCGCCTGCGCGAGGCAATCTCTGACCGCTTCACGAATGGCATCGCTGGTAAATGTTGCAGATGAAACGGCATCCACATCCCAGGTCTGCGCCTCCACGATCCGGGAAGGGAGTTCATCGATTGCGAGGTCTGAGATATTTACTGTTTCGCTGTGAGATAGGACATGTACAGACAATATGCTGCGCCCGTCAAACTCTACCTCTACGGTAACCGGACCGGAATAACCTTCAGCGGAAGCCGTATAAACGCCCGCCGTGTAGATGTCTCCCGATTTGCCGCATCCTGCGCACAGCAGCAGCGCACCCACCAGCACGGAGAACAGCACTGATTGCACCCCTTTTTTCATGTGTTCGAACCTCCTGTTTTTTTGTTTTGTTCCGTTATCCTGAAGGGAAGGCATACCGGAACATTTAATACCGGATGTGTAATGACCTCCGCTTCTATATCAAAGATTTCCCGCAACGCCTGCTGGGTAATAACCTCTTGCGGCGTACCGGCGCTGTGTAGTATCCCGTCTTTGATCGCCACCAAATAGTCGGAAAACATGATGGCATGATTTAAATCATGAAGAACCATTACGATGGTAACACCATTTTCCCGGTTGAGGCGGCGCAGAAGGTACAATATATCCAGTTGGTGCGAGATGTCCAAATAGGTCGTGGGTTCATCCAGAAACAGCAATCCTGTTTTCTGCGCCAACGCCATGGCGATCCATGCCCGCTGTTGTTGACCTCCCGAAAGCTTCTCCATTTCTCTATGTTCAAGGGAACTCATGCCTGTACTGGCAAGAGCCCACTGAATGATCTCCCGATCCTTTTCGCCGAGACCGCTTAGCGCCGACCTGTAAGGAAAACGCCCGTATTCCACAAGGTCGCCGACTGTGATGCCGGCAGGGGCTTGCGCTCCCTGCGGCAGCAGCGCAAGTCTCTGGGCAACACGCTTTGTCGGCATTCTGTGGATCGCTTCGCCATCAAGGTATACTACGCCGGAATCCGGGGAAATGATCCGGCACAGTGTCTTCAGTATGGTGGATTTTCCAGAGCCGTTGGAGCCTATCAAGGTGGTTATGCTGCCTTCAGGGATTTTTAAGTCAAGCCCCCTGAAGACGGCCTCCCCGTTATATCCGGCAGACAAACCCTTTGCCTGCATATGTGAAAGCATAGACGTCCTCCCTTAAAAATACCTGCGGAGCAGGAACAGAAAATACGGAGCCGAAAGCACGGAGATCACGATACCAACCGGGATCTCCCTCGGCTGAAAGGCAGACCGTCCCAACGTGTCTGCCAAAAGCAACAGCAGCGCCCCCAGCAGCATGGAGGCAGGCATAAGGGCGTGGTGTCTGCCTCCGATCAACCTTCGTGCTATATGCGGCGCTACCAGTCCCACAAAACCGATCCCTCCGCTGACGGCAACGCAGGCAGAGGTAAGAGCCACCGATGCAATCAGGAGCAGTCTCAACTCCCTCTCTACGGCTATCCCCAGAGAAATGGCAGTATTCTCTCCTAAGAGCAGAATATCCAGTATGTTCGTCTTTGTAAGAAGAAAAGGAACCAGTATGAGCATATAGGGCAACAGGGCAAGAACCTGATGCCAGCTCGTTCCCCAAATATTTCCTGCAAGCCATCTTGCCACGAGCTGATAGCTGCTGTTGTCCATGTTCGCGGCCATGATCAGCATAAACGAAGAAAATAGGGACGCAAGACCGATGCCGCCCAACAGAAAATATATTGGGAGGAGTTTTCCGCTCCTCTTTGCAAAAAGATACAGCAGTCCCGTTGTGCAAAGCCCGCCCGCTATGGCAAATATCGGCTGGTACGCCATGGTACGTATATGCAGTGCAGGGAAAAATGTCAGGAACAGCATAACGGCAAATCCCGCCCCTGCGTTTATACCCAATATCCCCGGATCGGCCAGCGGATTCCCCGTGACAGTCTGCATAACGCATCCGGCAAGCGCCAGACCCATCCCACATAGAACGGCGAGGACGATTCTCGGAACGCGAAACTGCGCTACGACTACGGAGGCTCCATCCGTATGTGGTTGTAATATGCTGCGAACCGCAGCCGAGAAGGGAATTCTTGCGTAACCACTGTTAACGGATAAGATAGCCGCAGCTACAATCAGGATAAGAAGACCGTTGAGGATAAGGAGCTGCCTGGTTTTCTTTTTCATAAGACCATGCCCTCCTTCCTGAAAGTAAGCGCAAAAAAGACGGGCACGCCGAGGATGGACACCAGTGCGCCGACAGGCGTATCAAAAGGGGCGTTTATCATGCGCGCCGCAATATCCGACAGCACCAGCACAACGCCGCCCATGAGCGCAGACACGGGAACCAGCCTGCGGTAATCACCGCCCACAAGAAGTCGGGATATATGCGGCACGATAAGACCGATAAATGCGATGCCTCCCACAAGAGATACACTGGCTCCCGCAAGCAGCAACACCACAAGCATACCGAAAAGCCTGACCGTGCGGACATTTACGCCCAAGCTGGCGGCGCTATCTTCTCCCAGTGCCAAAGCTGATAGCCGGCTCGATAAAAGCAAACCAAGCGCACCGGCTGAGAGGATCACCGGGGATAGCATTTTCAAGCTTTGCCATGTCACACCGGACAAACTGCCCGCGCTCCAGAAAGAAAGGGATTTCACGATTCCAAACGCCAGAGAAACCGCCTGACTCAACGCGGTAAGCAGAGCTGATACAGCAGCGCCTGCCAGAATGAACCGGAAAGATTCGGATCTATGTTTGCCGGCGCCGAAACCATAGACCATGAATACCGCAAGAGCGGCTCCGGCAAAGGCGGCGCATGTTTTCACGATGTCTGGTGCGGCGGGAAACAGAATTGCGGACAGTACAACAAAAAAACCGGCTCCCGCATTGATCCCCAGAAGGCCGGCGTCCGACAGGGGGTTTCTGGTAATTCCCTGCATCACAGCGCCGGAGAGAGCGAAGGCCATTCCTGTCAGCCCGGCAGCCAGCGCCCTGGGCATACGCATTTCCAACATAATCATTCCAACACCAGAAGCCTTAGCGGGGGACATAACCGTTTCTGCAAAGACCTTGAAGCTACCGCCAGCAATGCCGGTGCAGACGGAGAGAACCATTGAGAACCCAAGCAGCAGCACCAATGCGGCAAGAATAATCAGAAAAGCCGGCGCGGAGCGTTTGTATCGCCCTTGTCTCTGCGATATTCCCGCAACCGCGCCTGTTCCCTTACTCAACGTCCCCATGGTTCAGGATCGCGTTTGCGAGTTTTTCCAAATAGAGTTCCTTTCCCATCGCCGTAAAAGCCATATTATACTGATCCTCATTGATACCAAAGTAAACGTTGCCGGCTTTGACAGCTTTCATATTCTTCCACACGGCAAGGTTCCCCGTGTCTCCAGCTTTGCCGTCGTCGCTAAAGAAGAAGATGTGATCTGCATCGATCAGGGAAAAGTATTCCGCATCGACCACTTCACCCCAGACATTCTCCGGTACACCGGCTGATGGTGTGAGTTTCAGCTCATCGTAGACAAGCTCACCCGGCCCGCCGCTGCGATAGATGTAATAGGAACCAAAATGAACGGAATTGGCCTCCAATACAGCAAAGGTTTCGTCCCCAATCATATCCCTGATTCTCGCCGCAAGCTCCGCAGCTTTGGCGTCGTAGTCGGCAAGCCATTTTTCTACGGCTGCTTCTTTATCAAACCACTGCCCCAGTTGCTGAAATCTTCCACGCCAGTTAACATAGCTTATGTCATCGTCGATCATGACCGTGGGAGCAATAGCTGCGAGTTGTTCATAAACCTTCTCATGGCGAATATTCATAATGATCAGATCGGGCTTTAACTCCGCAATCTTTTCGAGGTTCAGGTCTCCGGTAGAAGAAGACCCGGAGTAATTGCCGACAACCTCAATACCTTTTTCGGCAAAAAGTGTTGCCAGATGTTCGGGGACAGACACCCCATCGAACATGCTGGTATTAGCCGAGGCAATTACCTTCATATCCAGAATAAGAAGTTCCTCTGTCAAGCCAGCTACATCAACGATGCGCTGTGGATTTGCCGGGATGGCAACCTCGCCCTTCATATCCGTTACCGTGACGGCATCCGAGGCTGATCCCTGCGGCGTGGTATCCGTTCCAGCACAGGCTGCAAGAGCAAACACAAGCACAAGGCACAACATGAGCATTGCGAATTTTTTCATTCTGATGACCTCCTGAGTAATAAATCTTTAGTTAGGGCAAGCTAACCAACGGGCGCACATAGCGAAATAACAGAACAGCTGAGTCTTTTAACCGTGTGGGGTCAACCTTTTCTATCCGCCTACCATTATACAGTCGGCGAAAGGAAAAATCCCCCCGAAAACGCCATGTCTTTCCCCCAAAGCGCCATGGTACACGGTGCAATAAGAGAATAGTTCATAAAGCTATGCTATAATCAGAATGGTCGCTCAATGGACAAGCTGGAATTTATGGAGGTGTTTTTTTGCGAGTATACAAAAGTAAAGAAGAACTCAAAACTGAAATCAATAAAACATTTGAGAAATATATTTCGGAGTTTGACAGCATACCAGAAGCCTTAAAAGATAAAAGGGTTGATGAGGTTGACCGGACCCCGGCAGAAAACCTTGCCTATCAGGTGGGTTGGACAACATTGGTTCTTAAATGGGAGGAAGATGAAAGAAGGGGACTTCAAGTAAAGACGCCGTCAGACGAATTCAAATGGAATCAACTCGGCGAGCTGTATCAGTGGTTCACGGATACCTACGCTCATTTGTCTCTTCAAGAGTTGAAAGCCGAACTGAACGAAAATGTCAAGTCTATCTGCGCAATGATTGATTCGCTCAGTGCGGATGAATTATTTAAGCCGCATATGAGAAAATGGGCTGATGATGCTACAAAAGCGGCTGTATGGGAAGTATACAGGTTCATTCACGTTAATACTGTTGCTCCTTTCAGAACTTTTAGAACTAAGATCAGAAAATGGGAAAAGGCGGTGCTGTAACTTCCGATTCATCAAGCCAATATGCCCATAAAACACGAGCGGCGGGACAGCCTTTATCTGTCCCGTCGCTCTGCTTTTTCAGCAGTCAAAGTTTTACTTGTGCAAAGGCTCGTTTTGCAGCTCCGCGCGAATGACTAATTCTGCCCAGCACTAACATCGATGTGTATGCCGCTGCTGAGCAACTCACATTTCAAATGATATAGCTTCCACTGGACAAGCTCTTCCTCGAAATGTGCTGCCTACCATTCTGGTTTTTCAAGGGAAGATGCAATCTTTGTAATTTCCATCCAAGTAACCACAAAAGAACACACCTGTGTCATTGCTGTTATGTTTTAGAATGGTAAGCTCCGCTTATATTCGCTCGGAGTGCATCCAAACTTTTTTCGGAAGGCGTCGCTGAAATGGCTGATGTTGCTGTACCCCACCAACCCTGCTATGTCTTTCACCTGAGCATCGGGCGCAGACAACAGTTCGCTGGCGTGCTCCATGCGGCGATTTAACATATATTGATATATGGTGATTCCATAGTGCTTTCGAAATATCTCACGGAGTTTGGATTCACACATAAAGTGCTGTTTGGAGAGCTCCGCGATGGTCACGGGTTCCAGAAATCCCTCATCTATCTGTCGCCTGACCCGAAGTAACGTCTCGCTATCCGCCCAGCTCAACGACCCCTTCACAGCAACAGAATTCTGATCCATCATCTCGTTCGCAAAGGCTGCAACAAGTTCCAGTATCTTTCCTTCTTGATACAATGACTTTGCACAGTCATTGTAGTTACACTGCAATATCTGGCGTATTGTAGCTTCTATGGTAGCGGTGATTCTATGTTTTGGCGGGTTTTTCCCCCCGCTAAAGGCGGTGCAAGCCTTTTTCTTCTGCAAACCATCCATCACAGACCGAAACCGACAGGGATGCAGGTTCAGCCCGACGCCTATATATCTCTGTCCTGCCTCATAGATATTTTCCGCATCAAACAGACCGCTGCCGTATACGCAGCAATCTCCCTTTTCCAACAACGTTTTTTGGTTTCTGCCCGAAGACTTCCACTCCAATGCGTCGGAAAGAGAGAAAATGACGGAAAAAGAATCCTTATACACTTGCTCCCGCAATACTGTGTCCCTGTAAAACATTACATCGCAGATGTACATCTCGATATTGGGGCACGGTGAAATATAGCGGAAATATCCTTCTCCAATATCGCTTGGCAAAGCAACCTGATTGTCTTTCATAATACCACAAAGCTGCTGCATTGCGGGGGAGAAAAAGTCGCTGCGATCCGTTTGCCCATGAAGAAAATCATATTGTGCCTCTTGCATACCAGGCCACCTCCTCCGACACATGATTAGACACTTTTATGCAAATTGGTCCATTCCACCTTTCCAGTTCTGCGCACAGGTTAGCCTACTCTAACCGACGGATGAAAGAAAAGGCAGCCTGCCTGTACGCAGTTTGCCTCAAATCCGACGGCACAGCGCCTGCGAAAAATATTGTACCATAAGCGCGCAGGGATTTCAATGTAGAACACCAGGCATCCCTGCTTTTCCTGCGAATTTTCCGTTTGCCCAATGTCATCCGTGTGCCGAGAGGGAAGCCCTCAGTACTTTCAGCGAAAGATTCAATCAATTCAAACACGGTTTCTTATTCGGCTTTACGTCTACTCAACACAGTGCCTCTCTGTTCACCTGTCTTGGATGCTTGAGCATATTCTTTTTCAATACTCGCTATACAGCGCAAGGCAGGAACACCGCAAGAGGTGTCCCTGCCTTTTCGGATAGGCTGTTTGGCAAATGCAAACCGCGCAAGCTGCCGCTGAAGCAATCGTCAGCGGCGTGCATCATTTCTCACTCCACCAACGCCTTGCCCAAGGCGCGGCAGGCTTCAAGTGCCGCGTCGTCGGGCGTCTCCGTGCAGATCACGCTCTCGCAAACGAGGTTCACCCCTGCGTTGTCGCAGTCACTCTCCCAAGTACGCATCCACTCGCCGTCGCCCCAGCCGTAGGAGCCGAACAGTGCCACGCGCTTCCCGCCGAGGCTGCGCTTGCACGCATCGAACATGGGCTGGAACTCCATTTCCTCCAGCACCTCGGCGCCCATGGCGGGGCAGCCGAAGGCAATCGCGTCATAAGCGCTCAGCTCGCTGGCCTTGACCTGGTCAGGGGTCAACATCGTGACCTGCGCGCCCGCGCTCTCCATGCCCTCAGCGACGGCCTTGGCCATGGCCTCGGTGTTGCCCGTGCCGCTCCAATAAACAACAGCAGTCTTTTTCATATTAGTATGTTCCTTTCATAAATCAGTATCTATCACACTGCCACGGCAAGCTGCTCGATGCCCGAGCCGGCCTCCCAGAGTGCGCAGTAGATCTCCGTGCATTTTTTGAAGCGGGCGAACAGCTCGCACGCCTTCTTCTCGTCGCCGTAGACCTTCCACAGCCCCGCGCATTTGAAGTTGCAGGCGCGGTGGTCGATGAAGCCCTTCACGTCCTCCGGCGGATAGCTGAGAAACAGCCCCACCTCGTGCGGAAACTCTCCGCTCTCGTCTCCTTTGAATGTTTGCTGGTTAGCATACTCTAACCATATAGCCCTTGAGAAGCCGCCCGAAGGCGGCTCTTCAAAAATCACCGACTGCCGCCGTGAACGGGCGTCATGGTTCTCTGCCAAGTAAGCCTCGGATGCAGACCGGCATTACTGATGTCGTCGATGCTTTACTTTATTCCCAGCAGCAATGTTGAGCCGCGAAGCATCAGGCGTCCGGCCTCCTTCGGCGTCATAAAGCTGCCGTCGGTCGTGTCCATCAGCTCCACGCGCTCATAGCCCATGTCCCTGAGCTTTTGGACAAACGCCTGCATATCGCCGTATCTACCGGGCGACATCAGGTCGTGGATGGCAAACGTTCCGCCCTTTTTCAGAACCCGCAGTGTTTCCAGCAGAAGTGCCTGCTTGTCTGCCCCTGTGATATTGTGATAGACATAGTTGCTGGTCACCGCGTCGAAGCTCTCGTCGGGGAAATCCAGCTTTACGGCGTTCCCGCGCCGGAACGAAGCGTTCTTCACGCCCTCCGCAGCGGCGTTTTTTTCGCACAGCGGCAGGCTGAAGGAGGCGTATTCCTTGCCCCAGCGATCGATACCGATCATTTTTCCCTGGGGATTGCGCTTTGCGCAGGCAATGGTCAGCGCACCGCTGCCGCAGCCGATATCCAGTCCCACGCCGCCCTCCGGTAGTGTGATCTGCTCCGCCGTGCCGTCAATGATCTGCTTTGAGAGCTTGCGCTCGCCGTCATAGGAAAAGCTCCGATAGGCATACACGCACCACTGGGTGTACTTTGCACAGACGACAAAGGCGACTCCGAATACCACGCCCAGTACGATGCGCAGCTTTCCGCTCACACAGACGCCGAATACGCCGAAAACCAGCAGCAGCGCAAGGGACAGCACCGTTCCCGCGATGAGCGAAACCAGCATTCCCTTGGGAATCCAGTTTTTGTAGTCAGGCTTCATATTCAAGACTTCTTTTTTATTGAGTGTGACTTTTCTCATAAACCGCAGCCGCGATGCACCAGATCACGATGGCGGTATTGGTACTGCTCTGGCTCATTACGGACATCCATGTGGCCACCGGCACCTGCATGGCCTGTGCAATATCAGGAACAGTAACCAGAAGAAGATTCCATGTGACCGGGTGAAAAGCCAGCATCCACCGGGAATACCATGTCTTGCCCGCAAGCAGCATCACGAAATGGATGCCGAAAGCCAGTATCATCGGAACGTACATCGGCGCAATGGCGAGGAGCATGCCGTATTGATAGGCGGTGACCGCCGCGATG
>ENA-OOXY01002223-OOXY01002223.1-human-gut-metagenome-genome-assembly--contig:-NODE-2223-length-10870-cov-1.425982_pt1 | contig 10870 bp, 18 predicted proteins | sample MGYA00241593_ERZ501355 | MGnify/ENA primary metagenome ERZ501355 (study PRJEB25962, sample SAMEA2042739) | human gut metagenome | biome: human gut; feature: human-associated habitat; material: faeces... | reverse complement strand
TGTCCACATCAATGGGAGCCACCGGGACCAAGGCGGACAGGTCGTAAGTATCATTGTCGTCAGCCAAACGGATCCGATCGACAGTAATCTGCGGGGTGCCTCTGAACTCGGAGACAGTGCCATAGATCTTCACAACATTGCCTTCATCTGCAGAGGAGATGGGGCCAGAATAGTCCCATACTTTTATTTCGATGGAGCCGGATCGATCCGACAGAGAGGCGCTCAAAAACGGCTTGCCGGTTGCGGTTGTCTTGGGATATGCAGCTTTCAAAACATAGAAGCCCTCCACCTCATCCGAAAGGGACATTTCTGCGATCAATTTGTTATATTCCATCATTATTCCTCCGTAGTCGGTCTTCGTTTACTCGCCTTTGACACGAACCCCAAACCCATTGACTTCAATATCCTCGTCTGCGGGAATGAGCAAGTACTTCCGGCCATCAATGATCCTTGCCTCAACCAAGTAGCTATGCTCCGGATCGACCGAAATTGTCGCAGCGGCGGTCTTAACTTCAAAGCGGCTGCTATCAATCAGATTGGCCGGGTTCAGTGTTGCTCCATCACCGAACTGGGTGACGCAACTATCACGGAACGCAAGGATCTGTTCCTCTTCCACACCGTTATCGCGCAGGATTGCTGCCGCATCACTGACGGAGAGTTCCAGCGGTTCGGGATCATGGCTCTCCTTATGCTGTTCAATCTGGTCGCGGAGTCTGTCATGGATGGACTGGACCAGTTCCATATTACAGGCATCACCCAAAGCTTCGCTGAGAGCATTCTGGAATGCTTCCTTTTGCTCAGCGGCAGACATGGGAGCTGTGGTATGAAATACGCTGTCGATGACTTCCTGGTGGATCTCATCTGTCTTTCTGGAATAGAACAAAGCATTGTAGATATTGGCCGCACGATCGTCAAAGGCTGGGAACAAGAATCCCAGTTCCGGTGCGGCAACGATCTGGCCAGCACAACTGTGGAACTCATTATCTCCAGGGAAGAATCCCAACTCCACTTTGCGCTCCTTCACAGGACAGACACAGCAAACGACATAGGAGAATACAGCATCGGATGCATCTGCGTCCATCTCGTCGTTTTTGTTCTTACGGGGGACATCGTATGAGTCATGTGCCAGGAGGATGAGGTAGTTGCTATCCCCAAGGTCAAGAGAGTTGATGATTTTCTGATAGAACTCCTCACGGATGTCACCGTCTTTCAGTTGCGAATCGCGCAGTGCCATGAGAAGGCGATGCTCATCACTGTCAGCTACCTGTTCAGTAGAGAAGATAATATCGATCAGGTTCTTCCCAAGTTTTCCGGAAAGAGTCTTCTTCAGCAGGTTCAGGTACTTCTCTGCTTCGTCCTGCGGGAGAATCCCCATGGATTCATCAATGTATGAAACGATTTCACGGCTGCTATTGACAAAACAGCCATAGATACGGCTGATAGCATTCCGATCCATACGAAAACGGCGGCGCAGTTCGCTTACTTCTTTCAAATTCAATTTAGGTTACCTCGCTTATCAAATTGGTCTAGCTGCTTGAAGCAGCAACCTCATCATATCACAGTCTGCCGATTCTGTCACATTCCGAGAACTCGTTGAATTATTCCTGCCAATCATCCTCACAGCCAGTTTCTTGAGCAATCATTATCGCAGTATCGGAGAAAACGCAGCAGTGTTTCTGCTCAGAACAAGGACACTGACAGGCCATTCTCTCTGGCTTGCTGACTTACGGTTTTGTATTGATTGTTGATTACATCCAAACAGCGTGTTCTGATGTAATCAATCGAATAGTCCCTCAAGTGATCCACAATCGTTTCACCACACTTAACAAGAAATAAGATTTCCTATTTGGCCGACCAGTCAAGGCTTGCAACGGCCACAGGGAGAATACCCATTTGAAATGGCCTCATCACGGGTGCCGAAGAACTCCTGCTTGTTCTTTTCCTTCATATCGTTCACGCTGGAACAGGTGGGATAGTGGAACTTCTTCGTGTTGGTATTAAGGATATAATCTGCCTGCGACGCCTCACTTCTGGTCGCTGGCTCCTGCTTTTCAGGCTCTGGGGAAGGTGTGGGAGTTACCGTAGCCGTCTTCTGCTCCTCCTGCTGAGCACTATCTGCCAGCTTGCTCTCGCCTGTGGCATAGTCAATCTCAATGCCCGGTTGGACATTGTAGGCAAAGACGCAGTAGGAAACCCCGGCACCCTTGTCTTCCACAGAATAGCCTTCCATCAGAACGCCGTTGGCCAGAAGATTATCTCCCTCAAAAATAGGCGTTACACGGTACATAACATGGTTGCCGGTTTCCTTCACATAGTCCGCTACCATATTCTCGAATGGCAGCATACCATCAATGTTCAGGTATCTGGTGCCGGTAATCAGGTTCTTTGTATTGGCGTTTTCGCCGGTCAGCTGGTAGCCAATGAGGTGGCAACGGTTGTAGAGATACTTACCATCGACAAGATCATCATAGCGCACGGTATGCCATCCGGTAGGCTTTACCATGCCAATGGAACCTCGCGACTCTGTCGGCATCAGATCTTGTCCAATACTCGCGCATGCGGTGCCGCAACGTCCAAGTGCGTCGAGATCGCTGTAATACTCATAGGATTGATCCGTCAACTCACTCTCGGTGAAATACGGCACATTTCCATTTACCGCAACATAGGGCTTATCCGTGTATTCAGCGATTGCACTGAGCGAGAAGGCGGGTGCTTCAGCACTCAGACTATTTTCATTTGCGTTCTGCTCTGGCTGAGACGGCTGCGCTTTGTCAGATACCGAGTCATCCTTTCCTGACTCCGGGTCTGAGGCGGATTCTCCATTCTCACTTGTGGTAGAATCCGAGCCCTCGGCCGACTCTTCTTGCTGCGTTTCCTCAAATGCGATATCACGGTTCGAACCGTTTGTCTGCACATCTGTCGTGGTTCCGCAGGCAGACAACAACGATAGACAGAGCATGAGCGATAGGAAGACGGAGATCGTTCGTCTTCTCATCTTTCATAAACCTCCATTGTGATCAGGTCGTGAGAATGCCCCGCAAACTCAGACGTGCCAACCAAATGCCATTGGCCAGATCCCAGCTGCAAATCGAAATACCGGTCAGCGGGATAGGTGCGATCCCATCTAAAAATGGCGATTCTCTCGATCCACTTCTCAAATGGTGCAAGCGGAGCATCTTCCACGAAACAGTATTCACCTTGAGCAGCTTCCTGAAGGAAGGCGTCGTCTATGTTTAGGTTCGGAATGCTCTCGGTATCAAACTGGCTTGCGGAGTAGTGATTCATCCAGAGAGGGAGATTGGCAACCAACTTAGCAACATGCTCTCGGAGAACGCTGTCTTGGCTCTGCCTGCGATGGTTGAACATCATGCCATTCTTCTGGTCTAAACAGGTTATTACGATCATGGGAAGAGACCTCCTTCCAGTTATTCGTCCTGTTCCGACTCAAACTGTGTGAGGTCGCTGTAACCTTTCATGACAAGCTCTTCAATAATCGAATCTGCATTGGCTCTCACAACCTTTGAAACCGCATAACAGGTCTCGCTGGTGGTGTAAAGGAAAAGCTTGTTGTCCTTCGGATCGTATACGGCTTCCTCTACTTCAAGGGCAATGCGGGTCTGATCCTGCGCGTCTCTAAGCAAAGCTCTCATTTCTATTTCCTCCGGTATTTTCAAATTTGTTGGAATAGGTTTCATTTCATCGTAAAAACAATGATACAAATAGCAACTCCAAAAACAGTCAAAAGAAGTCCCAGTCCCTTTGACATTGAGTTGGGGTTTATCAGAAGATAGAGGCCAACAAAAGGCATGGCAACGAGAAGTAGCAGTAACTGAACCAAACAGCCAAGAGTTTCAGCCTCACCATTCCTGCGGTATCTACCAGCCACTATGACCACCTCAACCTTCTAATAGGTCTTCAATTTCCTCAATTTTCTCGTCGAGTTGTTCGCATTGTTCTTCCCACTCTTCGTGTTCCTCGCATTCAAGGGTGTCTCTCTGGGTGCGAAGTTCATCCAGACAATCTTCCAGCTCATCGTGAGTCATGCTTTCATAGTTCTCGTCTTCGTCCACAGTCACAGAGATCTCTACATCCGGATTGGCCTCGGAAAGAACTGCAGCAAGTCCCATGATGCGCTCGAGGTCGCTCACCTCGCCATCGTGGTTAAAATCGAATAGATCCATATGTTTTCTCCTCCTATAAGGTACGTCCCTTCGGTACTGTACGCATCATAACAGGAGCCTTGTCCAATAATACGGACAAGGCTCCTTCTGAACAACAAAAAGAAGAGGAGCACCAGGTACTCCTCTTCTTTTGCTTTGTGTTAGATTTGTAGAAATAGATAAAGACAATTTCGTTAATTTGCTTCTCTTTCAAAACAAGGAAAATACCCTTGTTGGCTAAATACTTCCGCTAATCATTCGGTCAGTTTCCCGAGCAATCCAGCTAAGAGTGGTGCTTCCAAATTCATATTCTCGCGGATAATCCACACCGGTAACGCAGGGTTTTCACCGCGCCCAACTTCTGTTACAGTACCACTTTTGAAGTGCAGAAAAATACGATATCCCTGATCAAAGAGATGTGTTGAAAGGAAGCAGGACTGATCCGTGTGGATGAATGCCACATGATGATGGACCGCGCGCTGCGTCTGGTAATAACCAATGAAGAATTCATGACCTCTCGGCAGATTGCGCGGCATCGCCCAATAATCCTCATACCAATGGTATTCCATCTCTCAGCCCTCCGTTTCCAAGCAGACCTTCAGAATTAGCTCGTGCATACAATCAAAGATTTTTTGAGAGCACTGCGCACCTTTGGAACGCATATATCTGAGATGCTCACACTTGCCATTTTCGATTGTGACGCTGATGAGCTTATCATTGATCCAGCCCTGCGTGCGAAGTGGCACATCGACTTGATATCGGCGCATGAGGTGATTGACAATGGAATAAGTGCTGGAATCATAGCGGCTTTTGTAAAGGCTGATAGGTTCATTTTTGAGCGTACCGCCGCCACGAATAGTGCGAATGGCCAAGTCAATCATCTGCTCAGCCTTGCGGTTCACAGAAAGCGCGATCTTGTTCTTCCTGCTCGGCTTGCCGCTTGAGCGCTTCCTCCTGCTTATACGCACGATACTTAGTTCTCAGCGCAAGGCAGGACGAGATCTCCTCCAGAATGAGTGCTCCAACGAAGTCGGGGAAACTCTTGCCGTCGCATTCTTTCGAATCAAGGAATGCGGCGACATGCTGATCTAAAACACTCTTAATGTAGTCCGCCTGACGAGCAGAATCATTGCCAAGCTCTATGATCTTTTCCGTCTCGCGTGCCATCGCTTCCGTGAAAGCTCCTGTGCCTGCGGCACCAGAATCCCTCAGGTGTTTGAAATATTCCTCTCTGCCTTCTTCGGAACCATACAAGGCAATCGTTGCGGGAAGTAATCCACAATGATTCACCAAGGCATAGTCCGTCATCCGGAGGGGAACCAGATGGTCATTGACCTCCACATGGAGAATGTACGCATCGTTTGCGGCTCTCGGATACTCAAGATCTGGCTTGCCATCGCTACGCCAAAGGCGGTACGACACGGCGCCGTTAGAAACCTCACGCTCCAGAACTGCTCTCATCCGTTTCTTTTCCACATTATAGTTGCCATCATAGAATAATGGCGTCATCAGCTTTGCTGTACCCATCATTTACCTCCGTATCTTATTTGTCCTGATCTGAAATGTTCTTGAACTCGATGAGCTGTGTGTAGTCATCTGCATTCCCGTCACCATAAACGATGGCCTGAAGGCGACGCTTCTCCGGAGAGTATTCAATCCATGCAAGACGGATCGATCCTTCATTGAAGCAATCATTCATACCGTTGCCACAAAAAGCAACAGAAATGCCAGGGTAGTCAGGATCCGCTTTGATCCCGACTACCAGCTCCCCCAATGGGGTGCGTACAGTCAATTCGTCATTCTTCATGGTTCACCTCCGTTGCAGGGGTGAAGCTCGCGAACTCCGTTTCCGCGTTCGGACGATGGTGGCTCAGATCCTTGAGGTCTATGCAGCTGTAGCAAGGTTCCTCCACGGTCATTTTGTTGCGATGGAGGCAGCGACTGCATGGCGGTCGATCAACGATCCTCCCGTCCGGCAATTTCTCATAGAAGCCTTTCACGGTACACCTCCATCAGTCATTCTTCTGACCAAATAGGTCAATCGAAAGCCTGTCTTGAACCGTCACACCGCAGCGCTTCTGGAGGAAACCCTCTAAAAAGCGCAGCGCAATGAGAGCCAATGCGGCATCATCCACATCCGGCCCGGCAGGTCTTACTTTCGCCTGACGCGGAATCGGGTGCAGGTCAAGAGAAGCCATGAGGGCTACATCTACCTGCGCCATCTCACGGTCTGTCAGGTGGCCTTTGAAGTCACCAAGACGGCTGACATCGACGGAAGAGATCTGCTCGCAAAGCGCGGTCGAGCGCTTGCCGGCACTTTCAATCCGCACATGCGTCGGCATGGGCTTTTTGTATTGGCAGGTCAGGTACACGACTTCTACAACAGGACTGTGCTCATTACACAGCGGATTAGAGACGATGATGGCCGGCCGACCAGATCGCTGCTCGGATCCGACCGTTTCGCTCGGATTGACATAGAAAATATCGCCACGATTGATACTCATAAACGTATCGTCCTTTCTTTGATCATAAATCAACATCTTGCTCGATGGAGTAGAAGTCTTCATCACAGCGGAAGCACTGACAAGTGTATTCTGGAATGTCACTCAAGAAGAGTGGATCTCCGCAGCGAAAGCAGGTACCGACGCTCTTTCGGAATACCATATCTTCCATTTCGTCTTCGGTTATACCATGCTCACGCAGGTACGCTTTTGCCGCTTCAACGCCTACGAAGTAGATCACTTCATCTGCGTCGTTCTTCAGGTATTCAAGTCCATTCAGGGATATCCCGTTGATGTACCGGCCAACAATGACAGGATCGGATGAACCATCTGACAACTGCGTTTGCCGATTGAGAATGGGTATTCCCAATTCCCGCGCTCTTCGGATTTCCTCCTTCATGCCACTACTGATGCGGCCGCCATAGATGACAAAGCGATCACACAGGGCAAGCAGGCTTGCGCCAAAAGATAGGGCAAGTGCTCGTTCTTCCGGGTTGGAATCGTCAAGCAGATAAGGTAAATAAGCGTGCGGGGCAACTGCGCGGCAGCCGAACTCCCGCTCACACATTGTCATATAAGTGCGTGCTCTTTGGGCATTCACCGTGATCTCAGCCCGCGTAGGGGCAGAGAGGGGCGAGCACACATAGGTAAGTGCCATTCTAAATAGCCTCCTTCATTCATAATGCGAAGGCCCGAAGACGAGGTGCTATTGCAACTCTCGTCTCCGGGTCTTCTTCAAAAATCAGATATGGCAATCGACGATGGCAAGGAAGTCATCATCTTTCGCCTCATTCATGAGCTTCTGGATCTCATCGTTCCAGGCTCGCTCGTCCTTATCGTTGCTGGAGATCCCAAACCAGCCCATATCACCGGAGCCGGTCCAATCTCCATTGCGATCAACAAATGCGTAGGTATGGCACATGTATCGATCCAGATCGGTAGCGCCTTTCCGCGCCTTATACTCATCCAGAGTTTCGCCTTTCAGATACAGCATTTCGCCCCAGGCTGAAATGCCCTCATCAAGGATCCTGCACAGAGGGCCGAAATCGGTAAGGTCTTTTGTCTCAAATGCTCTTACACACTTCTGATACCGTTTCTCGACCGTATCGATAGCGATCTTACGCATGACATCCCAACAGATATCCTTCTTGCGTGCGGCATCGGCATACTGATACCCCTCAGGAGGAGTGGCAGATTCGCCATCATCGTCTTTCGCAGAAGGAATGCAGTCCTGCAGCCCTGCCGGAACTAAGAATCGATTTGGGAATCTACCGCCGATCTGCCACCAGTCCCATTTCGCGTTGGGGTTGCAAGTGTAGCCCCATCGTCCATCTGAAGCCTTCACAAAGCCGCGATGTTCATCACAATAAGCCTCGAATGAGGGATACCACGATTTGACGGGGTAATCAGTCACCAACTCCAGTGCTTTGGACTCCTCCGTCTGGAGTTTGCTCTTTCGATCCCGGTTCGGGCCGAACGCATAGATCCTGTCCTCCTCAATGAAGAAGGACTTGTTGAAAGCATCATCGTAAATGGAGTGGATGCTGCCATCCGGGAACCGGACGACACGCATGGTGTCATTCTCAAAGTCGGCTTTTGCCTCTTCCGTGCGATCTTCGAATTCGCGGTACTTCTCTTCCTCTGTCTGTTCATCGAAGGGTGCCAGAACAGGAATCAGGTGGTCTTCCAGATTATTGGCATGGATGTTGTTGACAACGCCATCGTCAGGAACAATAACACAAACAGAAAAATGACTCATAATTCAATTCTCCTTATAATCAGATAGTATTTTGCGGATCCGGGCAAAGCGCTTTTCAATCGCTTTGCGACCGACTCCGCATAGTTCAGCAATTTCACGATTGGTGTAGCCTTGGTTGCGGAACTGGATCGCCTCAAACTGCTTATAGGTGAGGTTATCTTCGATCACGCGCCAGAGGCCATCATCAATCGGAGCAATTTCAGGTGCAGGGATCTCACAATAGAACTCGATTGGGATTTCCTGCGGTTTTCCGACTTGATCTCGTGCATAGTTCGATAGCTCTGAACGCAGATGGTACCATACGACCGTGGAGAAACTGTATTTACGCAGTTCCTCCTCAGTCATATACCGCACCACCACTTTCAGATACCGATTAGCCAGGAGGTCGTAGTAGTCATCCCCAAGGCTGTGCTTTGCCATAAAGTCAAGAAGGAGACCATGATGCTCCTCTGCAAAAGCCTGCTGCTCGGGGGTGAGTGGCTTCATATCCTTTCACCACCTAACCTCTTATCTTCGCAAGCCCTTCTGCGCACTTGTAGTATTCAAGTGCGGCCAGGATCACCTGTCTCGTTTCCTCCGACCAACCTCGGATTCGGAATTGTTTACGAACCTCATCTTTATCAACCCGCGTCTCACTCATGTGCTCGATGCTGCTTTCAAAAAGCTCAACAAACTCCTCAGCTCTATTGATTCGCGGGAGAAAATCATGATTATACTCTTGGGCCGTCATGTTCCATTTGCCCTCCTATTCATTATCCGTTTCACCTAACCTCTCAGGCTGGCTTCTGCAGAACAGCTTGGATCCCGACCAACTCGTCATACTTGCCACGGTCGATTGGCTGGAACTGCTGCTCGCGAATGAAGAAGTACAGGCGTACCGCCATCACGAGATACTCCACGAGATCGACGTAGAATGTCGCCAAATTCGTGTAGTCATAATCCGGAGTAAAGCGATCCATAGCAAGCTGATAATCGACCCAGTAGGGATTACTCTCCTGGTAATAGGAGCAGTTGCCCGCAGCGTCCTTCGGCTGCTCTCCAAGCACGTCATCAGAAAACCAAGAGGATGTCGAACTGACTACCATCGCAAAGACTTGCTCCTCCGTCTGCCGGCACATGAAGCCCGGTAAAGCGGATATCATGGCCAGAAGCTTTCGGAGCATTGTTACGCGGCACTCGAGCTCTTTGAAGAGCCAATAGTAGCGGGAATCCGTCTGATTGAAAGACTTGGAAAGAGCAAGGGACAATCGCTGCTCATAGTGTCTTTGAAGGTGATGGAGAAGATCGACTCCGAAGTAGAAATCCATCCTATTGCACCTCCAGCTTCACGTCTGGGAGCGGACCGTTTGTAAGCTGCTCCCTCGTGATTCCGAACACGCGAGTAAAGAGATCCATGTACCGCTCTTGAGCCGGTTGGCTTAGCATGTTGTTGGGCGAAATGATCGCCCACATCGCAAGCTCCTCCTCCGGAACGGAGAATGGATCTTCCCGCCAGGTACCATAGTTGTACACGGGCTTTGGCGGTTCGGATGCGCGATTTACTTCATTCGCGGTCTCTGCTTTCAAGATCAGCTTGAGCTTCTTATCCAAAATGACGTCGAGAAGATCTCGGCGGATGCCGCGCTTTTCATACTGAAGCATCAGATCTTTGGCCTTCTGAAAAGCATGCAGTTTGATATCCAGCAGACTGCTTGGCTGCTGTGGATCAACAAGCAGTTCACTGATGGCTAAAACAAGTGAAAAGTCCCAATTTGAGATCATGGCTTATGCACCTCCTCTACGGGGCAGGGGAGTGCCGAAGCACTCCCCTGCAAAAAAGGGTTATTTCCTCAAATAAACACTATGAACGCAAAGTCAATTACCCCATTCTCATCAGCGTGTGTATAGCAGGTATAGCCGCCATCGCCGAAACCGGACGATGAGACCGCACCATAAGGCAACACGCCGGCTGACATCTTGCTGAGTGTGATGTCGCACACATGGCGATACCAGAGATCACCAATAGCGAAACCCGGTGCAGGCAGTTCCTCAAAAACCGTATCGTTCTGATAGAACGCATCATCAAAGAACCCTGCCTGTCCGGAATCAACGCCGACCTCAAATGACTGCTCGACACATTTGCACGCCACTTTGCGCACTTTGCCTAAGCGGATCACATTGAAATCTGGACCAGTATCCTTATGACGGACGGCAAGAACGGCACAGCGTGTGCCCCATTCGCCTTCATCCGTCTTCAGGACGCCTGCCTCCCAAGTCCCGAGCTTGCAATGGTCAACGGTGCCACAGCACCAGACATCACGCTCGTAACAGGGATCGCTGACACGCATGACTGGAGAAGTCATCTCAAATTCACCGAGGTTGATAAACTCGCGATTTTTCTTCATACTGACTGCACCTCCTCACTGCTGCGCCGCCGCACGCTGCTCAGTCAGCAGCTTCCTGGCGTCGCG
>ENA-OOXY01002217-OOXY01002217.1-human-gut-metagenome-genome-assembly--contig:-NODE-2217-length-10898-cov-1.777183_pt1 | contig 10898 bp, 9 predicted proteins | sample MGYA00241593_ERZ501355 | MGnify/ENA primary metagenome ERZ501355 (study PRJEB25962, sample SAMEA2042739) | human gut metagenome | biome: human gut; feature: human-associated habitat; material: faeces... | reverse complement strand
TTGTATTTCTTCAGCAGTATATGGAACATCTCTTGCATCAATCCAAGCTAAATAAGTTCCATCTGGTGTTTTAAATTTAAAATCAGGCAACTCTTCTTTTATAAATTCTTCTACAATTTTCATATTTTCTTTAATATAATCATTAAGTTGATCAATATAATCATCGCATTGTGTATAACCTATCATTGTCGCATACATACCAAAAATACTTACAGAATTTAAGAAATCTTTTCTTCTTGTGTGCATCAAGAATTTTTCTCTAACTTCTTCATTTGGTATCATTAAATATGAACCAATTAATCCTGGTGTATTAAATGTTTTACTAGATGAAGCTGCTGTATAAAGTTCATCATATTCATGAATATAAGATAATAAAGGGATATGTTTTCTATCTCTTAATTGAATATCCATATGAATTTCATCAGAAATAATTTTTACTTGATATTTTTTACATATCTTTATTATTTGATCCATTTCTTCTTTTGTCCAAATTCTTCCTGTTGGATTATGTGGAGAACAAAGTAATAATAATTGACATTCTTGTACTTGTTTTTCAAAAAGATCGAAATCTATTTCAAATGTCCCATCTTTTGATATTAAACGATGAGCAACTAATTGTCTATCATTATCTTGGATAACTGTATAAAATGAATCATACATAGGTTCAAATGTTAATACTTTATCATGAGGTTGACTTAATAAACGAATCAATAAGGAAACTGAATACATCACAGTAGGACTATATAAGATCCAATCTTCTTCAATATGTGTATGATGTCTTCTTTCAAAATATCCTGTAATAGATGATTTAAAATCATGATGATTCCATCTTGTATATCCATAAATTTGATGATGTGCCACTTCAAATATTTTTTCAGTAATAGGTTTAGGAATAATAAAATCTGTATCAGATATTGAAAATGGTATTAAATCCTTTTTATTAAAACGATCTTGTATATAATCCCATTGTGTACAATAAGTACCTAAACGATTATGAACCTCATTAAAATCATACTTCATTTATTTATCCTCCAAAATAATATAATCTTTTGTTGTTTTATTTAATGGTACACCTATACCATCAATAATAACAACATCATCTTCAATACGAACACCACCAACACCAGGAACATAAACACCTGGTTCACAAGACATCATCATATGTTCTTGTAAAACTGTTTCACTCTTTGAATTTAAAGTTGGTCCTTCACCATCTTCACCAATTCCTAATCCATGTCCTAAACCATGATTAAAATATTCACCATAACCTGCAGTCTCAATCACATCTCTAGCTGCTTTATCTACATCTTTTCCCTTAGCTCCTGCTTTAATAGCACCAAGACCAGCGAGTTGTGCCTTTAAAACAACATCATAGATTTCTTTGATTTTTGGATCAGGTTCTCCAATAAAACACATACGTGTCATATCTGATTGATAATTTTGATATTGAATACCAAAATCAATCATAATAGGTTCATGAGCTTTTACTTTTCTTGAAGTTGGACGACCATGTGGTAAGGCTGTTCTTTCACCTGTTGCTACTATTGTATCAAAAGACATTTGTTGTGCACCAGATGCAATTGAATAATATTGTACTAAAGCGCTAATTTCATATTCACTCATTCCTACATGAATGTGTTCAATTACTTTTTGATAGATTTCATCAGTAATTGCAATTGATTTTTTCATAGCTTCAATTTCTTCATCTTCTTTAACAATACGAAGATGAGCAATTTCTTGATCCAATAAAAGAACTTCTATCCCTAATTTTTCTATTTCTTGATATTCCTTAACTAATACTTGATACGCTTCTACCCCTAGCGTTTTACAATTTTCTTTTTTTAATATTTCTTCTACTGTCCCTAAATAATTACGTCCCGTTAAATGTGGATTATGTAATATAATTTCTAAATCATGTTCTTTTTCTTTGGCTTCTGTGATATAACGCCCATCTACAATTAAATAACCATGTTCTTTTGTAATCAATACTTGACAACCACTACCAGTCATAGTATTCATCCATTTTTTTACTGTTTTACTTTTAATTAATAAAGCATCTATATCTTTTTCATCTAAAAATTCTTGTATTTTATTTATTCTTTTTGCCATTTTTAATCCTCCTACAAATAAAGGCAAGTCGAAACTTGCCTATTAATTAGAAGTCTAAGTCTAAATCGTCTAAGATAGCTGCATCTTCTGCACTGATAGCATTAGTTTCTTCTTCTTTATTACCATAAGTCTTTTCATATGATTTAACAAATGGATACCATATTAAAATAGATAGTATTAATTGTACTGCATTAACAACTATAGACATAGGATCCATATTCGTTAAGAATCCTTCTAGGAATACACCTACATATGGTGGTGTAAAGGTTGAACATTTCATAATACCTAAATACATCGCCCATCCACCTAATGAACCAATAATACCACCACAAATAACAAATGGAATAAAGAACATTGGATTTAATACGATTGGCGCACCAAATAGAATTGGTTCATTAATTCCAAATAATGCTGGAATAAATGATAATCTACCAACTTGTTTTAAAGCTTTATTCTTACTCATTAAGCACCAGAATACACAACCAATAGTAACACCACTACCTGTAAAGTTACCAAATGCTGATTCAGGTCCAGGAGCATAGAAGTGAGTTGCTACATGACCAGCTTGAACAGCAGCAATATTTTCTGCTAAGAATTGAGTCGAAATTGGACTTGTAATTGGGCTTAATACTGATGGATGAATACCAAAGAAGAATATTAAAGCTTGTAACATTTTTAAGAAAGTATAAGCAATTGGATTATCCATAGATCCTACTAATGGTGCAAAGATTGCTGTAAAGATTAATGGTGGCATTGTATTTAATACATTGACACAAACAATACGTACAATTAAGAAGAACCCAATAATGATTACTGAAATAGGTATCATTTCAAAAGAACGAGATACGAAATCAGGTACTGTATCTGGCATCTTGATTGTAAAGTTTTTCTTTTTACACCAACGGAATAATTCAACTGCGATAAATCCTGCAAACATTGCACAGAATAAACCTTTAGGTCCTAAATAAGTTTTAGAAATTCCACCATCTTCTGTGAATTCTACAACTAACATTAAGAATGATACTAATCCCATTGTTACACATCCTGGAATATCTAACTTATAAGAGTTAGCTAATTGATATGCAATAATTACAGTAACATAAACTGACATTAAAGCCATACCTACATTATAAGGAATATAGATAATATCCAAATTTGCTAAGATCCATTGAGAAATTACATGTTTTTCTCCAATCATATTTGGAATTGCTTCTGGGATCAAACAAAAACTACCGATAATTAACAACGGTGTCATTGCAACCATTGCTTTTTTAACAGCGCTCAAATGAACTTCTTTATCCATTTTATCAGCAAGCGGTGCTAAATACTTTTTCATAAAGTTCTCAAATTTTGAGTACATCGTTTTTTTCCTCCCCATAAAATTATTTTTTTAAATCTGCTTTTCTACGCGCAATTAACGCTTGTTTCATGACAGTTGCCCCATCCATTTTCCCATATGTTTCTTGATCAACAATAACATAAGGAATCTTACGAGGTTCGATGATAGGTTTTACTGCATCTAATTTATGTGCAACTTGTGGCCCTAAAACTAAAACATCACAATTGTCTGCTTCAGATTGTAGAATATCAATTGGAATAGCGATAAAATCAAAATCAGCATCATTTAATTTTGCACTGTTATGTACTGTATCTTTCATACTATTCATAAGCATTGTTGTAGAAAGTCCACCTGCACAGCATAATACAATTCTCATTATTTACCCTCCTTTGCTTCAAATACATTTATTAGTTCTTCAATTAGATCTCTTGCTAATTGAGAAGTCATATAATGGTCTTGTGCATGAACCATTAATAACCCAACTTCTGGCTTATTTCCAGAGCCTGACATTTCGGCTTGAATAAGCTTTGTTTGAACAGTGTGAGCTTGTAAATCAGCTTCTTTAGCTTGTTCTAATATCTTTCTTGCTTCATCATATTCACCTGTTTTTACTTTCTTCAACGCTTCAAAAGCTAAAGATTTGCTTTGTCCAGCTGAAGAAATTAATCCTACAATAATTTGTTCCGTTTCTGTCATTTGTTTATCCTCCAATAAAATTAATAAAATTTTGATAATCTTGATATGTCAAATGATCTATTAAGCAGTTAACTAACTGTGTCAAACTTTCTAAATCATCACTATGAACAAATGAATAAGATCCATGACAATATCTAAGTGGTATTCCTAAAACAAGTGCCAAACGTCCACCTTTTTCTAAGTGTGCATTCCCAGCATCTGTTCCTCCTCCACCGAACATATCGCTTTGATAAGGTATTCCATGTTTACTGGCTAATTCTTTAACATATTTAATCAATTTTTTATTTGGTGAAAGGGTTTTGTCATAATGAACAATCATTGGCCCTTTACCAATTAAACGATGATTCGTATAGTTTTTAACAAGTTCTGGATTATTCGCAACATCAAGTGCAAAAACAATATCAGGATCAATAATATGAGTCGCTGTTTTACCACCTCTTACACCAACTTCTTCACTACTTGTTCCTACAAAATAAATATCATTTTCAACATTTCCATGAATTCTTTTCATCGCTTCTATCATGACATAGCATCCTGTTCGATCGTCCATTGCCTTGCCAGCAATCACTTTATCTTGAATCTGTCTTGCTTCACTAGCAAAACAAACCATGTCACCAACATCAATTCCTAAAGCTTTTACTTCATCTGCACTATCAACTCCAATATCAACGTACATTTCTTTAACGTTACCGTTGCTATCTTTAGTCACATTTAATAAGCCTTCCACTTTTTTACCATCTTGCGTCGTAATTCTAACCATTTGCATTTCTTTGCTTTTATTTAAAACTGAACCTAAAGCTACTAAATATACAAAACCAATATCAGAAGTATGTCTTACCATAAAACCTACTTCATCTATATGAGCACAAAACATGATTTTTAAAGGATTTGGTGAAGTCCCTTTTTTATGAAAAATAATACTTCCTAAACGATCACTAAAAACTTCATCACTATATTTTGCTAATTCTCGATAGAGAATCGATCTTACTTCATCTTCTACTGATGCTACACTATCAGCATTACTCAATTCTTTTAGTAATTCACTATTCATTATTTCCACCTCCTATTTCTTTCATTAAACTCATCATTTCTTCAAAAGAATCAACCTTCGTTAACATTTCAACATAATTACTCTTTTGCATTAAACGATATAACTTTTTAGTTATTACTTTATACATTTCAACTTGATCTTTCTTTAAACAAATCATAAAAACTATTTTTATTTCTTTGCCATTTTGTACAAATGGTTTCTTTAAAATAGCTACAGAAATCATATTTTTAAGTGCATCTGTTTCAAGTGGATGGGGTATACAAACTCCGTTTGTATAAATAGTACTTACATACGATTCACGTTCAAAAATCAAATCAGTATAGCCTTTTTTACCATAACCTTTTTCCTCTAATTCTTGTCCCATCATCCGAATAATATTTTCATAACTATCTGCTTCTATAAATTTAAAAAAATCTTTAGAAAAAAATGAATAATACATAGGATTATCTTGAATCAAAGTATAAGGATCATATTCTTCACATTGTAAAATTTGTTTAATCTTAACTAAATCTCTATCATCAAGTAGTTCTTTAATATAAATAATTGGTGCCTTGATTTCTTGAGATAAAGGCATGATTGTAAAAATTAAATCAGGTTGAAATGTTTTCAATTCATCTTGTTGTAAAAATGAAAATGTTTGTACCTCTGCTTGAGGAAATAATGATTCAATTTGTATCTTGATCATATAAGCACTTCCACCACCTGATGAACAAACAATTCCAATACGATTATAAGATAACAATTTACCTTGTTTTTCCTTTTCCATATGTGATGCAAAATGCATCGCTACAAAACCAATTTCATCAAATGTCACTTCAACGTTGTATTTTTCATGTAACATGCTACAAAATTGAAGAGCGATATTAAACATCATTGGGTATGTAATATTTAGCTCATTGGCTAATGGATTTTGATATGAAATTTTATTATGTAATCTATCTATTAATAATGAAACATGTGTTAACAACATTTTCTTAAAGTCTTCATCTTCAAGAAATTTCGTATCATATTTTTCATCTATTTGTTTTATAAATTCTTCAATGTCTTCTTTTAAATAATTTGTAAAAGAAGATATTGAACCTATTTCTCTTTTTATATTTTTTTGTAAAACTTCTAAAATCTCTTCTATGCTTTTTTTACTTAATCCTATAGCATATTTCTTTTCTAATATTCCAACTAAGAATTCAACAATTCGATGAATTTCATTATTTTTATCAAAAATAAATTCCTCTTTTTGTTCATCTTGTCTGTGTGCAATATAAATAACAATTTTTAAATACTCAATCACATTTAAAAGTTCATTATAGTTGATTTTCAATCCTTCTTTATTCAACTGTCTAATTAACTTTTGTTCAATGTCATTAAATTCTTCAATAACATCATTTACTGCCGTTTGAATAAAAACATTTTGATTTAAATATTCTTCAACTAAGTACTTTTTAAAAGATGTCAATTCATAACGTAACAAAATACCATAATGTGTTTTTCTTTCTAATTCAAAATGATAACTCTTTGCTAGATTTTCAACATCATTCATATCATGCTTTATAACAGTCTTAGATACTTGAAAAGTATCTGCAATGTTATTCATAGAAATATATCCAGTTTGAATAGCAAGATAAGCTAAAATTTGTGCTGGTCTTTCTTTAACCTGAAAATAAATACCTTCATTTAAGCTTTCCATAAAATCTTTAAACAATTCTTCATTTGTTATTTCTAAGAGATATCCAGAACCTCTTTTGTTATGAAATGTAAAACCTTTTCGAGGAGAAATACGCATTAAGTATGATAAGTCATTTTGAATCGTTCTTTTTGAAACCTCATACTTTTGAACAAAGTAATCTAGTGAGAGATATATATTTGAATTTATAAAATCTTTCATAATTAGATACATTCTCATTGGTATTTCCACCTTCCTCTATCTTTATTATATCAAATTAAAATTTTGTCAAAAGGAAACCTTCTACATTTAAAAATGCAATAATTTTCCTAATCTCATCAAAAAAAGATATTGAATATAATTTTAACATTTCTACCATTTAAAAGGTTAAATATTACAAAATATGAAAGTCATAAAAAAAGAAGTCTAACGCTGTTAGACCTCTAGAAATTATCTTTTAATCAAAATAAGTAATTTTTAAATCTTTAAAGAAAGCTTCAGTTCCAATATCTACAAAGAAACCAATATTTCCTCTCATTGATTTATCATGAATCATTTGATCAACTACTAATAATGGTTGAAGATCATCATTTAAATAGAAAATTGCTTTTTCATCTTCAATCACCGCTTTTAAACTAATCCATTCATTTAAGTCAATGTCTACTTGATTTTCATATTTTGTAATGCCGTGTTCTCTAAAATAGGCAAATGTATAGGTTGGATAAGAAAAATATTGACAACCATGTTGTTTCCTTACCGGGTCATCACATTGTCTACCATTTGTAGGTCTTACATAAAATGATTCAAATTTTGTATCATCTTCATGAATACGATATGCAATACCAATAAATCCTCTCGCAAAATCTGGTGCCTCTTTTAATAAACGACTAAGCATCTTTACTTCAATAATTCCATTATGAAATGATGAATCAACTAATTTAGCGTACGTATTTTCATCATATTCATTAATTTTTCCACTTTTAATAACTCTTAAAACCTTTTCATTATCAATAACTTCATTTGAAATATGTGTATAATTTTCTTCCCAATTTTCTTTATTAATCATTTCTTATCCTTCCTTTCACCAACATCTTAAAATATCTTTTTTATTTGGTAAAGTAGGCACTTTTTTGTAACTACGTTTAGCATTTGATTTGCTAGAGTGCTAAAAAATTCATATTCAGTTAATATAAACAATTATAATACAAATTAGCACAAGGATATGGTGAGTGCTAAAGGAGTGAATAGTATGATTAAACCATTGCATAAATTTGTATTAATAAAAAAAGAAGAAAAAGAAAATAAGACAGCAAGTGGAATTGTTTTATCAACAGAAAAGAAAGAAGTTCCTTCGATTGCAAGTGTCATTGCTGTTGGTGATGAATGTACTTCATCATTAAAAGAAAATGATCGTGTTATTTATAAAGAATATTCAGGTACGAAAGTGACTGTTGAAGATCAAGATTATATTGTTATTGATGAAAAAGATATTATTGCTAAGTTTGAATAAGGGGGCAGATATTTATGAGTAAAGAAGTAAGATTTTCAAATGATGCACGTCAATCAATGTTAAAAGGTGTTAATGTTTTAGCGGATGCGGTAAGTGTCACATTAGGTCCTAAAGGACGTAATGTGGTCTTAGATAAAGGTTATGGTTCTCCATTAATTACAAATGATGGTGTAAGTATCGCTAAGGAAATAGAACTTGAAGATAAATTTGAAAATATGGGAGCTAAGCTTGTATATGAAGTTGCTAATAAAACCAATGATGTAGCTGGTGACGGGACAACAACGGCTACTATTCTTGCTCGAAATATGATCGTGAATGGATTGAAAGCTGTAGATAAAGGAGCTAATCCTGTTTTAATGCGTGAAGGTATTGAAAAAGCAGGTAAAGAAGTTGCTGATGTTGTTTTGAAAAATTCACATAAAGTAGAAACAAGTCAAGATATTGCTTCAGTAGCGACTATTTCAGCTGGTAATGAAGAAATTGGGCAATTGATTGCTTCAGCAATGGATAAAGTTGGTAAAAATGGAATTATCAACGTTGATGAATCTAATAGTTTTGACAACGTCTTAGAAATCAATGAAGGTATGCAATATGATAAAGGATATGTTTCTCCTTATATGGTCACAGATCATGATAAAATGACTGTTGAAATGGAAAATCCTTATATCTTTATTACAAATCATAAAATCAATAATTTACAAGAAATTCTTCCAATCCTTGAACAAATCGTTCAAAGTAATAAACCATTATTATTAATTGCTGATGACTTTGAAAACGAAGTTATTTCAACCCTTGTTTTAAATAAACTAAGAGGAACATTCAATGTTGTCGCAACAAAAGCTCCTGGATTTGGAGATAACCAAAAAGAATTATTACAAGATATTGCTGCTTTAACTGGTAGTACCTTTATTAATAAAGATATTTCTATGGAATTAAAAGATGTTACTCTTGATCAATTAGGAACAATTAAAAAAGTAATCGTTACAAAAGATCATACAACAATGATTGCTGGTAATAATCCATCAGATAATTTAAAACAACGTATTGAAAGTATTGAAAATCAATTAGCGAAAACAACTTCTTCTTATGATCAAAAACAATTAAAAGAACGTTTAGGTAAATTATCTAATGGTGTTGCGACTATTAAAGTTGGAGCAACAACTGAAAGTGAATTAAAAGAAAAGAAATTACGTATTGAAGATGCTTTAAATGCCACTAAAGCCGCTGTTGAAGAAGGTATTGTTATTGGGGGTGGCGCTGCTTTAGTAGAAGCTTATAAAGAAGTAAAACCTCAATTAAGATCTGATAATGTAGATGTTCAAAAAGGTATTCATATTGTCATGGAAGCCTTATTTGCTCCAATTCAACAAATTGCTGAAAATGCTGGATATAATGCAGAAGATATTGTTGAAAGCCAAAAAACTGCGCAAAAGAATTATGGTTTTGATGCTAAAAATGGACAATGGGTCGATATGTTTGAAAAAGGAATCATTGATCCAACTAAAGTCACTCGTAGCGCATTATTAAATGCTTGCAGTATTGCTTCATTATTCATTACAACCGAAGCAGGTATTGCCGATGCAAAAGATACTTCTAAAAACGAAGTTCCAACTCCTGCAATGTATTAATAGATAAGAAAAGTGATTCTTGTTTTAAATGAGAATCACTTTTTTCTTAGTATATTATGATATAACTTTATCCATTATTCTTTCTTTTCTTTAAATCTTCCTGATATAACAAAATGTATTTGTTCTGCAATCTTAAATTCTATTTTAAAATGATCATCTTCTTGCCCATAATATAAATCCACAATACTCTCTGGAGCAATTTCCTTTTGATAGTGCATTGTCATTTCTCCAATAAAATATTTTTCTAATACGTTTTGAGGAAGAAGATCCATGACCCATTCAAGATATCTTGCATTATTCATATGCTTATTTAAATCAATATCACTATACATGACTTCTCTTGTTTGAACTTTTTGAGTCTCTATATCTAAAAGCGGCTACAAAACTCGAATATTCTTCACATTCAGGAATTGTAATTCCTACTTTTTGTGGTCTGACAATTCTTCTTTTTTCAATATCTATTAATGTCCAAATAGAATAAATGCCTCCTACAACTTCATCATTGATTTTTAAATCATAGGTTCTAAAATATTGGATTTTTCTTTCTCCTTTAGCACGGGTAGAAACAGTGAGTTTTTCTCCTATTAAAAGCGGTCTTTTTAATTTTACTGTTTGTTTAACCAAAACCCAACCATATTTTCCATTAAAACTTTCCTTCCACAAACCTATTTCCATCGCATTTTTAGTTGCAAGATTAGAAAGCTTTGATAATAAATCTGCATATTTATATTCACCATAATAATCGGCGTTTTGGTATTCTATTTCATATCGTTCACATGTTTCACTGTTTTTCATTTTTTTTCTCCAAGATGTTTATTTTTTATTAAATTAATAATAATATATTTATAATCAAAAGGAAAGGCTGGAAAATATATGAAAAAAATAAATAAGAAAAAAATATTCTT
>ENA-OOXY01002216-OOXY01002216.1-human-gut-metagenome-genome-assembly--contig:-NODE-2216-length-10900-cov-4.942278_pt1 | contig 10900 bp, 10 predicted proteins | sample MGYA00241593_ERZ501355 | MGnify/ENA primary metagenome ERZ501355 (study PRJEB25962, sample SAMEA2042739) | human gut metagenome | biome: human gut; feature: human-associated habitat; material: faeces... | reverse complement strand
CGACTTTGCCGCGAACTTTTTTGATCTGCCGCTTTACGAAGCCGCCCAGCGTCTTGCGGCAGACTTCGGCGTTGATGCAAACCAACCGCCGACAAATGAAGTTCTTGAAAAACGCAGACAGAAAGCAGAAGCACCGGATGAACGATTTGAGGAAGCCTGTCACAAGCTGGACGAGGCGGAATATTACTTGGATATTCTTGCTTTCGGGGATTCCTATGAACGTGCCGAAGTTGTCAATTATCTGCTTGTAGACGGTCGGTTGGACAAGCTCAAGGAAAGAATCAATGGGAGGGATGCAGCGTGAACAAGAAGTATGCCGGGTTGGATTTTCCAGCATGGTTCGATGGCAAGGATGTTAATGAGGCGGCTTTTTGCCGGGAATTTCTGTCAAAGAACAAGCTCATCTATGCGGACAACGCATTTTTCACACCGGACGGCTGACAGACCCGCTGCTGCTGAAAGAAAAAATCTACGCCGAGTTGGAGTGCTACGCCGCAAAGAACATTCCGCGCACCATTTCCAATATCGTGGAGATCATGAAGCTGGCGGCTCATGCAGAGAGCTTCCCGCCGAAGCCGGATGAGATTCATGTGCAGAACGGGACGCTCCGCATCGACGGCAGCTTTCTTGCGGGACGGCCTGAGATCGTGCGCAGCCGGTTTCCCATCGACTACAATCCGCAGGCAGGAAAGCCGGTTGTCTGGCTTCGGTTTCTTTCCGACCTACTCTACCCGGAGGACATCCCAACCTTTCAGGAGTATATCGGCTATTGCCTCATTCCCAGCACCAAAGGGCAGCGCATGATGATCCTCAAGGGCGAGGGCGGCGAGGGAAAATCGCAGATCGGTCCTGTGCTGGCGCGTCTGTTTGGCTGCAATATGAAAGACGGCAGCATCGCCAAAATTTCCGACAACCGGTTTGCCCGCGCCGATCTGGAACACATTCATCTTCTTGTGGATGACGATATGAAAATGGAGGCGCTGAAGCAGACCAACTATGTCAAATCCATTGTTACCGCACAGGGCAAGATGGATTTGGAACGCAAAAGCGTCCAGAGCTATCAGGGGTGGATGTACGCCCGCCTACTGGCGTTCTCCAACGGCGATTTGCAATCCCTCTACGACCGCAGCAACGGTTTTTACCGCCGTCAACTGATCCTGACCACAAAAGAGAAGCCTGCTGATCGTGTGGATGATCCTGACATTGCAGAGAAGATGAAACTTGAGATCGAGGGCATTTTCCTCTGGGCATTTGAGGGCTTGCAGCGGCTGACGGCAAACAACTTCCGTTTCACGGAAAGTCCCCGGACGCTGAACAACCGGGAGTATGTCAAGCGCGACGCGAACAACGCCATCGACTTTATGAAGTCCACCGGCTATATACGGCTGAAAGCGGATATGTCCGTCACCTCCAAGGAGCTGTATGCCATTTATGGAATCTGGTGTGATGAGAATGGGCTGACGCCCATCCGGCAGCGCTCGTTCAGTGATTTTCTGATGCGGAATCTAAAAACGTACAATCTGGAGCATACGAACACCGTCATAAATGCCACCGGGCGCAGAGTGTGGGGGTATCTGGGCATCGAGCCGCTGATCAACCCCCGTATATCTGAGAATTGGGACAAATCGCTATGTACGTATGTACCGGAAAGCTGACGCGCACCCAATCGTGAACAAAGCTGCCCATGCCGTGAAATGCTGCCTGCCCTGCACCGCCGGTACGTATGTACACAGCAAAATGCCGTAATTCCGCTATCTACAGAGTGCCGGTAGGATGCCAAAAACGGCACATTGAAGTCAATCCTTGTGAAATTCATGAGAATTTTCACTATAAGCCAAACGCAATGCACCGTCCGGTGATTTACCGAAGCGTGAAGCCGCTGCACCGGGATGTGGTATATCCCACCGTTCCGCATGACCTCGCCCAGAACGATGAAGCTGATAGGGTGCTGCTACGTATAGGGCATCATAGGCAGAAATCTGAGCGGATTTGTGGCATGGCAGTTTTTTCACTGACAAGTACACCGGCATCACCGATACGAAACCACACTATACGAAATAATGGAGGTAAAAACGGATGAAATCCAATCTGAGAAATGAAATCAAGTCGTACATCGTCCGTCAGGGAATGACCATGCAGGAGGTGGTCGATCTGCTGCATGACGAACACGGCTGGTCTGACAGCGTATCTAACCTGTCCAATAAGCTCCAACGGGAGTCCCTGCGCTATGTTGAAGCCGTCCAGCTTGCCGATGCGCTGGGGTACGAAATCGTTTGGCAACGGAGAAAGTGAGGAGGGATTTTTATGACAGAGGCAGAGAAGAAACTGTTGCAAGCACAGCACCGCTTGGAGGAAGCGCAGGCACGGAACCGGGTCAAGGAACGCAAGGTCCGTACCCGTAGGCTCATTCAGGAGGGTGCAATCTTGGAGAAAGTGCTGCCGGAGGTGCGGACGATGGAGCTGTCTGCGCTGGAGGATTACCTGATGCAGAAGCTGCCGCAGCACAATTGAATCCGCTGGGAGGTCTCCGGGAAACCGGGGGCCTCCTCTTTTCCTCCCGTAAGGGCGCACTTACTCACCACCCTAAAGGGCAGTGGTATTTCCTGCGGAAATCGTGCGCTCTGCGAGGCGAATGCGGCTGCTGCGGCAGCCTCCAGACAATGCCACAGCACCTGCGGGCGCTGCTGTCATCGTCTGCGCAGGTCTCAGCTGTTTCCGTTTTGGAAACAGTCTGCTCCCTGCCCGCACAAACCTGCCACCGGCAGCTTTGTTTGCGGCTATGACCCGATGCTCGACTTCGGGTCATTTTCTCTTTTACGAAAGAGAAACAGAAAAAGAAAGAACGAGGTGAACAAGATATGGCGATTTATCATCTGGAGGCGAAGGTGGTCAGTCGGGGCGCAGGGCGCTCCGCCGTGGCCGCTTCCGCTTATCTGAGTTGTTCCCGCCTCTACAACGATTACGACGGGATACAGCATGACTACACGAAAAAACAGGGGCTTGTCTGGCAGGAGGTTTTTCTGCCAGAATACGCCCCACAGGAATGGAAAGACCGGGAACAGCTCTGGAACGCCGTGGAGGAAGTCGAGACAGCCAAGGACAGCCGATTGGCGCGGGAGTTTGTGGTTGCCCTGCCCATAGAGCTGAGCCGTGAGGAACAGATCGAGCTGCTGCAAGAATTTATCCAAGAGCAGTTTTTGTCAGACGGGATGTGTGCCGACGCTGCCATCCATGACACCGATGGTCACAATCCCCACGCTCACATTCTGCTGACGGTGCGCCCACTGGACAAGCAGGGCAAGTGGCAGTACAAGACCGAGAAAGAATACCTCTGCATGAAAAACGGCGAGGAACGCGGTTTTACTGCCGCTGAGTTCCGGGCGGCGCAGAACGAGGGTTGGGAGAAACAGTACCCTTACAAGGTTGGCAAAAAGAAGGTGTACATGACGCCATCTGCTGCCGAGGCGCAGGGGCTTGTCCGGGCTGACAAGCATCCCAAAAGCACCCGTTACGGCAGGCAGAATCCCATCTCCGAGCGCTGGAACAGCGAAGAACAGCTTACGGCATGGCGGGCAGCATGGGCAGATGTGTCCAACCGCTGTCTGGAACGCGCCGGGCGGGAGGAACGCATTGACCACCGCAGCAACGCTGCCAGAGGTCTGGATGAGCAGCCCACCATCCATGAGGGCGTGACGGCACGGGCGCTGGAGCGGAAAGGAATCATCGCTGACCGCTGCGAGATCAACCGGCAGATCAAGGTGGACAATGCCCTGCTGCGGGAGCTGAAAGCTGAAATCAAAAAGTTGACCGCACTGGTCGCCCGCACCGTACCGGCCATTGCGGAGGGGCTGGAGAAGCTGCGTAGCCGGGTACTGATCTTCTGTTATCGGCTCTCGCATATTCGCAGCGGCAAATCGCATATTCAAAAATCACTCGCCGTATGGAAGTCGGAGCTGGAGCGTTACACCGATCTGGTGCAGCAAATCAAGGCAAAAAGCAAAGAGCGCAAAACACTGGTTGCCGAGAAAAAGGAATTGCCAATATACCATGTGAAACGCCACAAGGCGTTGGCTGTCCGCATTGCCGAGCTGACAGAAGATTTAGAGGAACTGCGTTCCGAAAAGTCTCTTCTTTTGCAAAAATTTGAGTATGCGGAGGATGCAGGCGCAGAGGCGTTCCGCAAGGATATTGCTATTATGGAGGCTGGCCTGAAAAAGCTGGAGGCGCAGGAGCAAAAATACTCTGCCGAGTTGGATAAGGCTTTGGATGAATACGCTGAACTGAAAGCGCAGGCTGCGGATTTTGACTCGGTAGAGCTGTACAAAGCACGGCAGGTCCTCCGTCCTGCGCAGGAAAAGGCAGCGGAAAGGCAGTTGGAGGAAACCTTGCAGAAGAAGCCTTCGTTCAGTCTGCTGCTCAGCGCAAAGCAGGAAATATCCAGACTGCTTGGAGAGGACACAGAAGAGCGGCAGGCACGGCAGATGGTTATTCGTCGGCAACGGTCAGACCCGCAAAAGCCCAAGCACTTCCAGCGCTAAGTGATAAGAATGCACATTTTCCCTATTGACTTTCCAACTCTAATCCGTTAGAATAATACTAACAGATTAGAATGAAAGGTCGCTAGAATGAGTATACCAAAAGTTTTTGAAAGCGAATACCGTTTTTGCCTGATCCTTTGGGATCATGAACCCATCAAGAGCAGAGATTTAGCTCAACTTTGTGAAGAGCAACTAGGCTGGAAGGTTACTACCACTTACACGGTAATAAAGCGTTTGTCGGAGCGTGGCGTGATAAAGAATGAGAATACAATCGTTTCTTCGCTGGTATCCAAGGAGCAGATACAGACAGCTGAAATTGAGGAATTGGTCGAGAAAAAATTTGCCGGTTCGATTCCGGCCTTTTTGACTGCATTTACCAAAAGCCAACAGCTCACAGCCGATGAAATTCAGGAGATGCAGCAGATGATTGACCGCTTTCGGAAGGAGCATCCGGATGACTGAATTGTTTATGAAGCTGCTTAATATGAGCATCAATGCCGGATGGCTTGTTCTGACTGTTCTGCTTGTTCGCATCATATTCCGTAAGGCCCCCAAATGGCTGTTCCCCGTATTGTGGAGCTTTGTGTGGATTCGGCTTCTCATGCCAAACGCATTGGAAAGTCGCTTGAGTGTCATTCCTGATATAAGTGGCTTTTCGGCATCCGAGCAGGGCCTGCTTTCTGCTAAAGGTTTCACTGCTCCTGTTCCTTATGTTGGAATCGTCTGGTGTACTGGTATGGCAGCAATGCTTCTGTTTGAAGCATTAAGCTATGTACATCTCCGCAGCAAAGTAAAAACTGCTGTCCGGCTCTCGTCAAACGTGTATCAAAGCGAGCATGTGAATGCTCCATTTATTCTTGGCCTGTTTGCGCCGCGCATCTATATTCCGTTCCATATAAAGAGCAAGGAATTGGATAGCATAATTGCACATGAACGTGCGCATATAAAACGCCGCGATCATTGGCTAAAGCCCATTGCGTTCTTAATTCTTTCTCTTTATTGGTTCAATCCTTTGATTTGGATTGCGTATTATTTCCTTTGTAAAGATATTGAGTTGGCATGTGACGAATACGCTATCAAGGATATGAGTGATTCTCAGCGCGCTGCGTATTCGCAGACGTTGCTCTCCTGCACTGCAAACCAGCGTATTTTTGCGGCCTGCCCGCTGGCCTTCGGCAGTAAGAATGTGAAAACACGAATCCGTGCTGTACTTTCTTATCGAAAGCCTCATACTTGGATCATAACCGTGACCGCGATACTTGTTTTGGCAGTTGTCGCCTGCTTTATGACAAACCCGAGACAACCAAAAGAAAGTACTGCTCAGGGTAGCAACTATATTGATCTAAATCAGCCTCCAACATTGGACGTGATTCAAAATGGACAAACTATTTCGGATAGAAGTAGTAGCGAAGATCGGCAACGTGAAGTAGAGCTTGAGAGCGCTTTGTTGGGAGAAGCGATAAAGAAGCAAGAGTCTCTTATTCAAATTCAAACAACTGATTTTTACAGATGAAAAGTCCTACGTTATCTATAGGATTGACGTTAATTTAACTGTCGATGTGGTTACATGGAAGGAGGGAAAATTCATGAAAATCATTTGAGGAAGCACATGGCCTGTCTGTTCAACGGATTCTGGCTCATGTGCTGAACCAAGAAGACATCAGACAAAAATCAGTTAAAAAGGAGCGTTGTTTATGCAAAAGATCAAGTCACTGGCCGCAGTTTTTCTGGCCCTTTTTATCCTCGCAGCGATTCCGACACAGGCTCTCGCCGCCGAAGCTCATGTTGATGCTATCACTGCACATACTCATCAATGGTATTTTGACCATTATGACACTACGTATATCCCAATTGACGATGAAACTCACTTAAAGACGCTCTATCCTGTGTATAAATGCTCCGTTTCTGGTTGTAGTGCTTTCGACATCAGGGATGGTTATGAATCAACGCCGTCCCATACAATGACCAGTTACTCGTATACGGGGAGCAATTATCATGCGGGTAATTATCATTATATCCGCTATGAACGGCATTGCGTCCAGTGTGGACATTCCACTGGCTATTGGGATCATTACAGCTGCCCCGGTAATGGGCATTGCATCCTGCCCCAGTCTTTTTTCCCGGTTTTGACAGATAAGTTAGTGACAGCTGAGCAGCGGCATGGGTGAATATTTCTCCCATGCCGCTGCTTGCATTATTGGAGTGCAGTTAAATGATTGTTTTCTTTTACGAAAAGGTGCGCTTAAAGCGCGGCGCTTGGCAGACGGTGAGTATTGTATTGCTGATAGCTTTCCTTTGTGCATTTTTTACTCTCTTTGATGGCTTCATTTGCCAGAAAGAACAGGATATGGAGAGCGCCTACGCAGTGATTCCCGTAACTGTCGTCGTATCCAATCTTACCGGCACGAAAACCGATGACCTGAAAATTACAGACTATATTATCAACTACTTTCTCTCTGACAAATATGCTTATGGCGGGGAGCTTCAGGAAAAAGCATTTTCCTCCTATGTGAAGGATGTTTGCCTGAAAGCATCTGTCTATTACAGCCAAGGGACGGGTTTTTCGAGTCGGCAAAAGCTGATTGGCATTACTTCTGTTGATGCCGCATCGGAATTGGCACCCGTTTCAGGAAATTCGATTACTTATTTTGAAGGATACGACGAATCAATTTTTACCTCAAATAAAGCAGAGTGTCTTGTTTCGACCGCAGCGGCAGAAGAACTGTCGCAAGATACTGATAATAATGGTAATGTCATATTGACGGTTCAGATGTCGCCTGCTGCGACCGGTGAAGCGGCCACACAGATTTCGCTCGAAATTGCTGGGACGTATTCGTCGGAATCTCAAACGATCTATTGTCCATTCAGCTGCGTTGCCGCAGTACAAACAGAGCTGGATGGGAAGATTACGGGGGATAGCTTGAGCGCCACAGTGCGCGATAATCATGAGCTGGACGAATTCCGGAAAATACTGATGCGTCACTTCGCAAATGTGGACCCATCCGGGCATCAAGAAGAAATCAATAATTCTCCAGCTCTCCGATATCAGCAATTTGCCATAACAGTTCATGACGAAACACTCCGCGAAACTCTGAATGCTTTAAATCGAAATTTGCAAACACTGTATCGACTAAAACCAATTTTTGCCTGCACAGAGGTCATGATTGGCACCGCCGCAGGTTTTTTCTATATTCATATCCGAAGGCGGGAATTTGCCATTGCACGATCTCTTGGTACAAAACGCATTGAAACGGTCATTATGGTATTCGTCGAGATATGTCTGATGTTTTTGGTTGGCGCAGCTATTGGAACAATTCTCATTCTGTTTGTCCAAGAGACTGCCACCCAATATGTCATGGCCGCAGCACTCTTTTTTTCTATGAATGTCGGGGCAATTACAGCTTGCTTGATGGCAACTGGAAAAAGCGGAATCCGATTACTACGGGAGGTTGAGTAGCATGTCCGTATTATCTGTGCAAAGTGTTTCTTATTCATACAAAACAAAATACCAAACTGTTCAGGCTGTAAAAGACGTCTCGTGTGATTTGAGTGCTGGAACTCTTTATGCGTTAGTCGGCAAAAGTGGAAGTGGGAAGACAACACTGCTTTCATTACTGGCAGGACTGGATACGCCGCAGAGCGGAGACATAATGGTCAACGGCCAGAGTTTGCGGGAAATAGACGTGGATATCTACCGCCGCAAGCAGGCGTCTGTGATTTACCAAAGCTATAATTTGTTTCCACTTATGACTGTTTGTGAAAACGTCATGTACCCCTTAAAGCTGCTGAGGCATTCCGATGCCGATGCAAAAAAAGAGGCACAGATTGCTCTTGAAAAAGTCGGTCTGGGCGAAAGTTATTGGAAGCGACTCCCTGCCATGCTGTCAGGCGGCGAACAGCAACGAGTCGCAATTGCTAGAACATTAGCTGTTCATGCGCAAATCGTTCTTGCAGATGAACCTACGGGAAATCTGGACACAGAAAACAGCTCACAAATTATTCAACTGCTTTCTAAACTGGCGCATGAGGAAACCTGTTGCGTGGTAGTTGTCACACATGATTTGGAGGTTGCCAAAGCGGCGGATGTCGTATTCCGTATGGACAGCGGCAGAATCAAGGAGGACGCTGTATGACACCTTTGAAACAGCTTTTTCGTCAACCAGTTCGCTTGCTTGCAATTATCCTGCTGGTGGGAATGGCTTCCGCTTTTATCTGTCTGAGCGCAGGCGTATTTTCATCTGCAAAGGCAACGCTTGCGCAAATTGAAGAACGCTATGTGACAATTGGCATCCCCACAACGGAGACAGAGGGTGTGACAACAGAGTACAACGGGCTGACGCTCCATCATGAAGAAAGTATAATTAGTCAAGATATGTGGGCATATATGGATCAGCTTGCTGCTGATGGAAGGATCATAAAAGGCGCGTACCAACAAAAATATATCAGTGCATATTGCCCCTCTATTCAGACCGTTACCAGCGGAAATGAAGATGGCACATATGCCCCCAGCCTTGATACGCCATATGGTCGAGCGATTTTGGTAGTTCGTATCACGTCAGTAGATGAGATAAATCTGCCTGAGTTTGCTGAAATTGCGTCCGTATCTGTTACCGCTTCGATTGAAAACGTGATTAAACTTCATCAAGACTATGCTGTTCGCAGCACGCTATACCTTACTATAGGGTGTAACTCTCGGGAAGAATTGGACGCACTTGACATTCAGGTTGGGCGACGCTACTTGGTTTATGGATCGGAATATATAGACCGAGACCTAGAACTGCGCACGACATTAGCAGAATCGCACCGGTGTTCTGTAGAAGATATTGATTTGTCTCGTATATCATATGACTTGACGGCAGATGAAAAGAAAACCGCTTCACAAGATTTCATACCAGTAGCAAAATACTCTTCTGGTGAAAAAACGTCTATTTTGGGACAGAACATGGTTGACGCAATAGATTCCTGTGCAATGACTGTTACACACTGGCACGGACTGTACCCAGAAACACAGCCAGACTATGCAATTGACGGTTCTGAAACGGGTGTACTGCTAAACGACCAATACCTTGATGTATACATGACCCCGTTGGAAACTGGTCTGGATGTCTTTCTAAGCTCAAATGCGGGAATTGAATGGCGGAGCGCAGCCCAAGAATTGGATACGCAATATCATACTGTCAGTGTGATTGGTACAGATCTTCTGGAAAGCATGTATTGTTTCCATCAAAAGGACTCTTTCGTAACAGAAGGACGGAGTTTTGGGGCGGACGATTACAAAAATGGCTCTAATGTCTGCCTGATTTCTGAAACAACTGCCATTGCAAGCGGACTTGGTACAGGAGACTGCATTGATTTGTCGTTCTACTGGGGTCCAAATCCTCTTGCCGATTTAACAGCTCCGGAATGGAAGGTGCAGCCACAGCTTTTTTCCCAAAAGATTGGGGTTTCAGGTGATACGAAAACGTATCAGATTATAGGAATTTACCGACAGTCGGACTTATGGGATACCGCAGACTATCGCTTCCTTCCGAATACCGTCTTTGTTCCTAACGCTTCTCTGCCAGAAAATTGCTATAGTAGTCGAAATGGCGTTTTCTTTACATACGTCTTGCAGAACGGGAAGGTATCTGCGCTCCAAGATGCGCTGGAATCACATGGATATCCGGCAAACATTCTGTTTTGCTTTGATAACGGGTACACCGAAATTGCTGAAACCTTGCATGGATTCTATAGCAGTGCGCAGCAGCTTCTTTTCGCTGCCTGCACAACAGCGGGCGCGGCTCTGTTCGTATTTCTTGCACTGTTTGTAAACCGTCAACGGCGGACGCTTGGACTGATGCTCTCGCTTGGTTCCGGCAAAAGGACCGCTGTGATGTTTAGCTGGGAGATAGCCGCAATACCTATCATCCTTGCGACAATAACTGGGATCATTGTTGGAATCCTTACAATGAATGCTACGACACTAAACCTGTTTTCCTCCGTTTCAGAAGTGCTTAATACAAGTTTGAGCGGTGCAGCCACGATTGGATATAACGATATGATAACGGAAGTCGTATCAATGCCAATTGCGGTTATTGCGGCAGGTATCCTGCAACTGATTGTTTATATTGTGGCGACTTACCTACATTTGCAGCGGTTGGCGCAACGATCCCCGCTTGAGTTAGTGCGGAAAGGCTAAGTTTCAGTATTGACAAGAAAAAGCAAACTTGATTGGTTATCAATTCCAATACTTCATTTAGAGAGCGCCCTGTCATGATTTTGTGCAGGGCGCTCTCTTATGAGGAAAATACCCTTGACAAATCTCTTCTCAAAAGCAAATGCTTGAAGATTATGCTATGAAACATGGTTTTACGAATCTTGTT
>ENA-OOXY01002189-OOXY01002189.1-human-gut-metagenome-genome-assembly--contig:-NODE-2189-length-11002-cov-1.706495_pt1 | contig 11002 bp, 8 predicted proteins | sample MGYA00241593_ERZ501355 | MGnify/ENA primary metagenome ERZ501355 (study PRJEB25962, sample SAMEA2042739) | human gut metagenome | biome: human gut; feature: human-associated habitat; material: faeces... | reverse complement strand
GCTCTTCCGGTTGTTAAAGAAGTGGTGACGAAAGATTACGATCTTAAGAAGATCGCTGAATTGCTGAAGACGCGTATTGAAGTATTTCCGGATATCAAAGAGAAGATTGATTTCTTTGAGGAATTACCAGAGTATGATGTAGCGATGTATACACACAAGAAGATGAAGACCAACACAGAGAATTCATTGGAAGTGTTGCAAGATATGTTACCACGACTGGAGGCAATGACAGATTTCTCAATTGATGAGATTGAGGAAGTATGCAAAGCCTATATCGCAGAAAAAGAGTTGAAAAATGGTCGTGTACTGTGGCCACTTCGAACTGCAGTTTCCGGCAAACAGATGACACCGGGCGGTGCATATGAGATTATGGAAATCCTTGGAAAAGAGGAGTCGCTTGCACGTATCCGTAAGGGAATCGAAATGCTGAGCGAGGCAGCAGATGAAGAATAGAAGATCAAAAGTAATTCATACAGGGGCAACGTTAATGCGTTGCCCTTTTATTGAGTAGGAGGATTATGAGGGAACTAAACGAAGAGCAGAGAATTGCTGTATCGCATTTTGCCGGACCGATGTTAGTTTTGGCGGGACCTGGTTCCGGAAAGACATATACAATTACAGAGCGTATCAAACGATTGGTTAATGAGCATGATGTAGCTCCCGGCAATATTTTAGTCATTACCTTTACGAAAGCGGCTGCTGCTGAGATGAAGCAGCGCTATTTGGCAGAGGGAGGCAAAGGAGGTGTTCAATTTGGAACATTTCATGCGGTTTTCTTTACGATATTAAAATATGCTTATCATTATAGTGCAGATAACATTATACGTGACGAGATGAAGTATCGTATTTTGCGGGATCTGGTTGCTGAAAGCAGATTAGAAATACAGGATGAAAATGAGTTTCTGGTGGATCTGACTGCGGAGATCAGTCGTGTGAAAGGAGAGCGGATAGAGCTGGAGCACTATTATTCGCCGATCTGTCCGGGGGATACATTTCGACAGATATTTACGAAATATCAACATTGCTTAGAGAAGAAGCGGCTTATTGACTTTGATGATATGCTGGTATATTGCTACGAACTTTTGGAACAGCGGCCGGATATTCGCGCACTGTGGCAGCAAAAATATCCATATATTTTGATCGATGAATTTCAAGATATTAATCGTGTCCAATATGAGACAGTTAAACTGTTGGCGCAGCCGAAAAACCATCTTTTTGTAGTAGGAGATGACGATCAATCTATATATGGATTCCGAGGAGCACGACCGGATATTATGAAGCAATTTCTGGCGGATTATAAAAACGCACAAATATGTAAGCTGGGGGTAAACTACCGCTGCAGTGCCAATATTGTAAAAGCGGCAGGGAATCTGATCGCCCATAATCAAAATCGTTTGCCAAAGGACATCCTCGCAGCGCATGAGGCGGGAGCTGAGGTCGAGAACCTTTGTTATGAAAAAAGTGCTGAGCAAAATGAAGCGATACGGCAGCAGATTTTGGAGTATCGTAAAGAGGGAGTTTTGTACAGGGAAATGGCAGTACTGTTTCGAACCAATCCTCAGGCGCGCGGACTGACGGTAAAGCTGATGGAGTATAACATTCCTTTTGAATTAAAGGAGCATTTGCCAAATTTATATGAGCACTGGATCGCAAAAGATATATTGACCTATATCGAGGTGGCGCAAGGGGCAAGGGAGCGAAGTAAGGTGATGCGTATCATTAATCGACCAAAACGCTATGTACATCGGAATGCTTTTACGGAAACTTACGCAGATTTTGAAGAATTAAAATTATTTTATGAAGATAAAGATTGGATGGTTGACCGTATTGAGCAATTACAATCAGACCTTGCCATGCTGGTGTCGCTAAAACCATATGCTGCCATTAATTTTATTCGTAAGGGAATCGGTTACGATGAATATATTCGAGAATATGCAGAGTACCGGGGAATCCGCGCTGAGGATATGTTTGATATATTAGATGAATTACAGGAAGATGCGAGAGCGTGTGAGACCACGGAGGCATGGTTTGACTATATAAAACAATATGGCGAGGCGCTGCAGGAGCAAGAAAACAAAAAATACGAAACCAAAGAAGATGCGGTACAGCTATTGACAATGCATGGTGCCAAAGGATTGGAATATGAAATCGTGTTTCTTCCGGATGTCAATGAAGGTGTTGCCCCTCACAACAAAGCGGTTTTGGATGCAGATGTGGAAGAAGAACGACGACTTTTTTATGTTGCAATGACGCGCGCAAAAACAAAGCTAATTATGAGCTATGTAAAGACCAGACTTCATCATGAAACTGATCCGTCGCGTTTCTTGGACGAGATATTTCCGGAATCTGCCAAAAGTCAGAAATGACAGCATTATGCGAACAGTGTGGGAAATGATCATTAATTAACTCAAAAATAAACTTTCCCGGGAAAAAATTAAAAAAAGGGTGTAAAGATGCGCAAGGTATTGTATAATAAGGAAGTTCGAGTGGCTTTGAAAAGCAGCCAACTTTGCAGAGAACCGTTTTGGAAGTAACGAAATGAATGGAGGAAAATATGGCACTTAGTAAAGAGGACATTTTTAAGACAGGTCCCTCTCCGGAAGAGGAAAAATATAATACTGCCGTAGAACTGATGGATGCAATCGACTGTGTCGAGAGATTTGAGAGAGCGGTAACGTCGCTTCGCTCCGCAGCCGCCATGTTTGAGGAGTTGGGAGATTATGAGGATGCCAGGAAGCGTCGTAAGCAGTGCGCAGATAAGGCAGATCAGATAGAACGTGAAGGTTGCGAGAAAACCTTACAGACGGCGAAAGATATGTATGACAAAGCAAAAACAAAGAGTGACTACATTGCTGCAAATAGTGAGTATCGGAGATTAAAGAAATTTGCAGCATATGCAGATAAAGCAGAAGCAGGAGACAAAGCTTGCCATGCGGGGATTCGCAAGATTGAAACGCGCAAAGTGTATAAGCGTCGCGCTATTGCATTGGCAGTAATTGTTGTTATCTGTACGGTGATCATGGTAACTCCATTGTCGTATATCGTAAAAGGTTTTGGGCATAAAATGCTTGGCGATTACAAAGCTGCCATCAATTCTTATGATCAGGTAGAATATTTGCCGGGTGTAGGAACAATGAAGAAATCCTGTTATTACAAGATCGCCAAGAAATATGACGATGATAATCACCATAAGAAGGCAATGAAAGTATACCGTTTAGCGGGTGCATATGCAGATGCAGAACACCGCACAACCCGTTACCAAAAACGCTTTATGCGTAAGGCAGAGATTGGAACTAAAGTATACTATGCCGGAATGCGCTGGATGGTATTGGATAAAGCTCTGTTAGGGGAAAAAGCGATGTTGATTCGCAGTACACCGCTGAGTAAGGAGGAATTGCCATCCGGAAAAGAGGGCGAGAATCTAAAAGGCAAGAAATTGACAGAGTTCCTGAATGGAAAATTTACGAGTGCTAATTTTAGTGATCGTGAAAAGGTAATGATGGGAAAAGAAATTACGGCAAAAAAACGTGCCGGTATGCAAACGGTTGAGACCAAAAAAGAAGATATTGTTAAGAATCCAATATTTGTATTGCCGGAAGATACGATTTCAGAATATAAAGACAATCTTCCGCCCGACTGGGATCCGAACGGAATCTACCCAGTTGTATGGGTAAGTTTCCGATAAATTGAAACAGGACCTGAGTGACGTGCCGGACATGTGTTTATCAGGATCTGCGTGACAGGCCGGGCATTTGTTCATCCGGACCTGCGTGACGTGCCGGTCGTTAAATCGTTATACTGGAATTAGAAAGTCCCTGGATATACTTACGGTATTCCAGCGGGCTTTTTCCTGTTTCAGCCTTAAATTTTCTTGAGAAATAATTACTGTCTGAAAAACCGCAGAGTAAAGCGATCTCTGTGATCGAAAGATGAGGATTTTGCAGAGCTTTCATAGCGGCCTGAATGCGCAATATCGTCATATATTTTGTAGGACTAATGCTGTATATGCGCTGAAAGATCCGGCGGAAATGTCTGGAGGACAATCCGGAATACTGTGCCAGTTCTTCGATGGATAAATCTTCATTGTAATGATTTTCCATATAAGCAATAGTATTTGCGATGGAAACAACCTCTTTACTGTCAGATTTTTGGGACACGTCATAAAAACGTGACAACGAAGTAAAAAGCTGTGAGAGCAGACTGATGATCATTGTCTGATAGCCGGGGAGCTTAGTTTCGTATTCATTTTTGAGTGAAACGATCAACGTGTGGATTTCTTCATATTGTGCTAAGTTCAACGTTAATTGTCGTTTAAAACCTTGGGTTTTGGTTAAGGTGGGTTCAATGACAAAAAGTGCATGAAAGCCTGCCGTTGTTTTAATATCACTTTGATAGTCCAAAAAATAGGACAGGTGGAACATGATATTACATATATGAAAATTTTTGGGGTGTTTATAGCCGTGTGCAGTATTATTACTGATCACAAAAACATCCCCCTTACGGATTGGATACTCTTCTCCGTCCACCACATGTGTGGCGGTGCCGCTCAGCACGATCACAAGCTCTGAAAAATCGGCATGTGTATGTAGACACAGATCTTCGTCATGTGTTCCATATTGTATAAAAAAAGGAAATGTTTCATCCTGTGTAAACCAATTCAAAAAAAAATCCATACGAAATCTCCATTCTATCTTCAGCACGTTTCTTTTGGTTGAAAATACAAACATTACTCCATGGTTCTATCCCCCCCGTTCTGATGTTCCACACTGTCTCTGCGCTGAAAACACAGACATTACTCCATGGTTCTATACCCCCCGTTCTGATGTTCCGCACTGTCTCTGCGTTGAAAATACAAACATTACTCCATGGTTCTATAACCATTTTCGCAAGTCTGAAAATGAAAGATATACGTCTTTTTGTTCTATTGAACCACAAACATTCTTTTTGTATAATACACACAGTAATAGGGTTATGGCCGAACGATATTTGTCGTTTGCATCATAGTAATTTTACAATGAAAAGTTATTCTCGTCAAAATAAATATCACGATGCGAGAGCAAACTAACAGTTGCACCGAATATCCTATCGAAGAACAGAACGGAGGTTAACTATGGCAAATCCTTATTTACCATCTTGGGAGTATATCCCGGATGGAGAACCAAGAGTATTTGGGGATCGCGTATATGTATACGGATCACATGATCGTGTGGATTGTGAAAGATTTTGTGATTACAAATTAAAGGTGTGGTCTGCATCTGTCCATGATTTGAGTCATTGGACATGCCACGGAGATATTTTCCGATCAAAGGCAAAAGAGGGCAAAACAACGGATACACCTTGGACAGAACATGAATTATATGCACCGGACGTTGTAGAGAAAGATGGTAAATATTATCTCTATGCATATATTGTAGATGCGAAAGGCTGTGTAGCGGTGAGTGACCGACCGGAAGGCCCATTTATGATGCTGTCCCAGTATCAGTACAATATACCGGATCATTATGACAACGGTACGTTTATCGACCCGGGTGTATTGGTTGATGATGACGGAAGAGTATACGTGTATTGTGGATTCTTGGGATCTTACATGTGTGAACTGAACGGGGACAATATGTATGAAGTCGTGGATGGAAGTTATCAGACGGACATTATTCCGGTTACGGAGACGGAGGATGGATTTTTTGAAGCCTGTTCCCCACGAAAAGTAGGAGATACCTATTATTTGATCTATTCACCTAAAATTGGCGGCAGGCTTGCATATGCTACATCGGATTCTCCAACCGGGCCATTTACATATCGAGGATATATTGTGGACAATGGTGCCGACTATCCGGGTGGTAATAATCATGGCTCCATCTGCCAGATTAACGGACAGTGGTATATTATCATCGCATGACCAATGGCTCGATCATGTCGCGCAGGGGCTGTGTGGAGCGGATCGAGATATTAGAAGACGGCACGATCCCAACCGTGGAAATGACATCTCTTGGATTTGAGGAGTCGTTGAATCCGTATGAAGCAACGGCGGCAGATACGGTATGTGTTCTGAAAAACGTACAGATAAAAACTGCTCAATTGGAGAAAAACGTTGAAAGCACAGACCAGCATTTACGCAATGAGCAGGAAGCAGATACAACGGAGCAGCCGTCAGAGGCAGAACCTAAGGTTGACACAGAGTCAAAGGAAGAGAAAATTGAGGCAGATGAACCAGCGGCATTCATCACAGAATTAGATCCTTTTACAAGAATCATCACTAATATTACCGATGGCTGCGTAATGGGCTGGAAGTATTTTGATTTTGGCGATGATTTTACCGGAGATGAAATGACATTTATGGCAAAAGTACATCCGCGGGGCTGTCATGGCAAACTGCATATTTGTATCGACGATGAGCAGACAGAAATTGGCGTGGCAGAGTTTGAGCGAGATAGCACTACGCTTCGTACAAAAGTGCAAAACGTCACAGGAAGACATGCGGTTTATCTGATCGCACAGTCAGAATATAATGGATGGTCAGCTTGCTATTTTGAACGTCGCCAGTTATTCGACCTAGAGGCATTCCAATTTTGCAAATAGAGGATTTCACAGCAAAGTGGTTTATCCTTAGGACGTTCCAATTTTGCAAATAACACCCTTGCCCACAATTAGTAGTTTACCTTATGCTTAATTTTTGATAAAATATTATCAGTATTATGCAGGATGCGCTCTCGCGAAGTTCATACATATTATTTCGAGAGCACATTAGATAAAAAGGAGGAACTGCTAAATGAAACAGTTAATGATAGGTAACGCTGCAGTTGCACGAGGTCTGTATGAAGCGGGCTGTGGCGTTGCTTCCAGTTATCCGGGTACGCCAAGTACCGAGATTACGGAAGAAGCAGCTAAGTACGATGAGATTTATTGTGAGTGGGCGCCAAATGAGAAAGTAGCACTGGAAGTGGCTTTTGGTGCTGCCGTAGCGGGAAAACGCAGTTTTTGCGGAATGAAGCACGTAGGACTTAATGTCGCAGCAGATCCGTTATTCACGATCTCTTATACCGGAATCAATGCCGGAATGATCATCGGTGTTGCGGACGATGCGGGTATGCACTCATCCCAGAACGAGCAGGATTCAAGACATTATGCGATCGCTGCCAAGGTACCAATGTTAGAGCCTTCGGATTCTGCAGAGGCACTTGCATTCACAAAGATCGCTTATGAAATTTCTGAGAAATATGATACGCCGGTATTCATGAAAATGTGTACCCGTGTTGCACATTCACAGAGTTTGGTTGAAACATCCGAACGTGTGGAGCCGGCACTCAAAGAATATAAGAAAGACATAGCAAAATATGTTATGATGCCGGCAAATGCGAAACGCCGCCATCCAATTGTAGAGCAGCGTACCAGAGACTTGATCGCATACGCTGAGACAACACCACTCAACCGTGTTGAGATGGGTGATACTAAGATCGGAATTATAACATCTTCAACTTCGTATCAATATGTGAAGGAAGTGTTCGGAGACAATGCAAGTGTCCTAAAATTGGGACTGATCAACCCGCTTCCTGAAAAATTAATTCTTGATTTTGCACAAAAAGTAGACAAATTATTCATTATAGAAGAATTGGATGATATTATCGAGAGCCATTGTAAGAAATTAGGACTGGATGTGACAGGTAAAGACGTATTCCCATTAGAAGATGAATTTTCACAAAATCTGGTTGCAGAAAAGATGGGTATCCCGGTAGAGGAAAGCCTGACTTTGGATGAAAACATCCCGGTCAGACCGCCGGTAATGTGTGCGGGCTGTCCTCATAGAGGAATGTTCTACACATTATCCAAAAACAAATGTACCGTTATGGGTGATATTGGATGTTATACATTAGGAGCAGTTGCGCCATTGTCAGCAATCGACGTAACAGCATGTATGGGCGCATCCATAAGCTCGATCCATGGATTTAATAAAGCGCGTGGCGAAGAATCTGAAGGCAAGACCGTTGCCGTGATCGGAGATTCTACATTCATGCATTCCGGAATGACCGGACTTGCTAACATTGCTTATAACATGAGCAATTCAACAGTTATTATCTTAGATAATTCCATTACGGGAATGACAGGTCATCAGCAGAATCCAACGACCGGTTACAACATCAAGGGCGATCCGGCAGGTAAGATCAATCTTGAAGCACTTTGCAAGGCGATGGGCTTTAACCGCGTTCGTGTCGTTGATCCATACGATCTGGAAGCATGTGATAAGGCAGTCAAAGAAGAACTTGCTGCCGCTGAGCCATCTGTGATCATCAGCAGAAGGCCATGTGCACTTCTCAAATATGTTGAGGTAAAACCTCCTTTGAATGTTGATAAAGACAAATGCAAGGGCTGCAAAATGTGCATGAAGCTTGGCTGTCCGGCAATTAGTATTAAGGGCGGCAAAGCGCAGATCGACAACACACTTTGCGTTGGCTGCGGTGTTTGTAAACAGCTTTGCAAATTTGACGCAATTACGGAATAGGAGGACGCAAAAATGACGAAAAATATTATGATCGTAGGTGTAGGTGGTCAGGGTTCTCTGCTTGCCAGCAAGCTTTTAGGACATGTACTTCTCAGTCAAAATTATGATGTAAAAGTATCTGAGGTACACGGAATGAGTCAGCGCGGAGGAAGCGTTGTAACATATGTGCGCTATGGTGACAAAGTGTATTCACCGATCATTGACAAAGGACAAGCAGATGTTATTATCTCTTTTGAGAAATTAGAGGCAGCCAGATACATGAACTATCTCAAGAAAGGCGGCAAGATTGTCGTTTCTGATCAGGAAATCGACCCGATGCCGGTTATCACGGGAGCAGCAGAGTATCCGGAGAATCTCATCGAAAAGATGAAAGCTGCCGGAGCGGATATTGATGATATGGACGCATTGTCTCTTGCTATGGAGGCAGGCAGTCCAAAAGCGGTAAATATCGTGCTTATGGGACGAGTATCACGTTACTTCCCGGAGATCAGCGAGGAAGCTTGGCTGGCGTCTTTGGAAGCGTGTGTACCGCCGAAGTTCTTGGAGATGAACAAGAAAGCGTTTATGCTGGGACGCAACTAGAATAAAGATATATTAGCGGTTTACAATGCGAAGGAAATTCGCAAAGCAAGTTTTGGGAGGGGAAGCTCCCGAACTTGCAATATGAGAGAGGAATGGGTGAATACCATGGCACAAAATTATTTTCAGCCGGAAATCGAAACGATGCCGGTAGAAGAAATCAAGAAACTGCAGAGTGAGCGACTTGTTAAGCAGGTGAAACACATCTACGACAATGTTCCATTCTACAAAAATAAAATGGACGAGGCAGGGATCAAACCGGAAGATATTCATGGCGTTGAGGATCTGCATAAATTACCATTTACGGAGAAGGACGACTTAAGAGATCAGTATCCATATGGACTGTTAGCGATGCCATTAAAGGATTGTGTACGCATCCAGTCAACCAGTGGTACAACAGGAAGACGTGTGGTAGCTTTTTATACACAGCATGATCTGGATCTATGGGAAGACTGCTGTGCCAGAGCGATCGTAGCAGCCGGTGGTACCAAAGAAGATATTGTGCATGTATCCTATGGTTATGGATTATTTACCGGTGGTTCCGGCTTAAATGGCGGTTCCCACAAAGTTGGATCCCTAACGATCCCAATGTCTTCCGGTAATACAGAGCGTCAGATTCAGTTTATGACCGATCTGGGATCCACGATCCTTTGCTGTACACCGTCTTATGCAGCATATTTAGCAGAGAGTATTCATGAGAAAGGCGTACAGGATCAGATTAAGTTAAAGGCAGGTATCTTTGGTGCAGAGGCGTGGACTGAGGAGATGCGACATGATATTGAGGAAAAACTTGGTATCAAAGCATATGATATCTATGGCCTGACAGAGATTTCCGGACCGGGTGTAGCCTTTGAGTGTTCTGAGCAGAACGGCATGCATGTCAATGAAGATCATTTTATTGCAGAAGTAATCAATCCAAAGACGGGGGAGGTTCTTCCGGATGGAGAAAAAGGTGAGCTTGTATTTACAAGTATCACGAAAGAGGCGTTCCCGCTGCTTCGTTACCGCACGAGAGATATTTGTATCTTGAGCCGCAAGAAATGTTCCTGCGGACGTACACATATCAAAATGACAAAACCGTTGGGTCGCAGTGATGATATGTTGATCGTCAAAGGTGTGAATGTATTCCCATCACAGATCGAAACGGTATTGATGAATAAAGGATATGCGGCAAATTATCAGATCATCGTTGATCGTGTCAACAACAGTGATACGATCGAGGTACAGGTGGAGATGACGCCGGAGATGTTCTCAGACAGCATGAGCGAAGTTACGGCAAAGGAGAAGGAATTGGTAACTGCATTGAAAGCAATGCTTGGTATTTATGCGAAAGTAACTCTTGTAAATCCGAAAACAATTACAAGAAGTGAAGGTAAGGCGGTACGCGTTATCGATAAGAGAAATTTGTATAAATAATGTAAAAATGAATGGGGGTGTCCACTATGATGGTTAAGCAGATTTCTGTATTTTTGGAAAACAAGCCGGGTAAATTAAAAGAGCTGACCGATGTACTTCGTGAAAATAATATTAATATGCGTGCATTATCGGTTGCGGATGCGCAGGACTTTGGTATCGTTCGATTGATCGTTGATGATGCCTACAATGCATCCACAGTGATAAAAGATGCAGGTTATGTATCTTCTACGAAGGATGTTATGGCGATTGAGTTGTCGGATCAGCCGGGAAGTCTGGCAAATGTGTTAGATATTTTTGGCGAGAATGGGATCAATGTTGAATATATGTATGCTTTTAACACGCATACATCCGGTAAGGCGCATTTGATCTTCCGTGTTACCGATATTAAGAAAGGTGCAGAAGTGCTGAAAGCGAGCGATGTTCGTCTGATCAGTCAGGAAGACTTAGCGAAACTGTAAAGAAATGTTACGTGCAACATAAAGATTGGCTGTCCTGCAGTTTGATCCGCAGGAC
>ENA-OOXY01002188-OOXY01002188.1-human-gut-metagenome-genome-assembly--contig:-NODE-2188-length-11003-cov-2.125502_pt1 | contig 11003 bp, 8 predicted proteins | sample MGYA00241593_ERZ501355 | MGnify/ENA primary metagenome ERZ501355 (study PRJEB25962, sample SAMEA2042739) | human gut metagenome | biome: human gut; feature: human-associated habitat; material: faeces... | reverse complement strand
GTGATAGCGCTCGTCTACTTCATTATTGATTTCCAAACCGTTTTCCTTTCCGGTACCTTTCAGAAACTGCCATACTCCGACTGCTCCGGCAGGTGATTGGGCCTGAGGGTTCAGACGGCTTTCGATGACCGCCAGGTATTTGAAATCTTCCGGGATACCGTTCTTTTCCAAAATCGGTTCCATCAGTTGGAAAACCCGGGGAGCCGTTTGTAGAATCTGAATGGTATGTGAATGTAAATAAGAATTGACGATCAGTTCTTTCCGAAGTGCTTCCTGTACATCCAGGCGTTGCAACGGTACGGTCTCTCCGGCAAAAGTCAGGGCCTCGGGCATATAGGCATCGCTATAATAACCTGAAGTTGAGGATTGAACCGGAGTAGAAGCCGTTGCGATCGGTGAATTACTTTTGCAGGCAATAAACAATAATCCGGCTACATTCAAGAGTGTGATAATGACACAGATATAGATTACCGTATTTTGTCTTTTCATTGTAGATTTATAAATTTATATTTGTACGTGCAAAGTTAATAAAAAGATTAGAAAATAATGATTAGGAATAACGATTAGAGCTCCCAAGAGCAACTCAGTAACTCAATAACTCAGCAGCTCAGCAACTCAACAACTCAGTAACTCAACAACTCAGTAACTCAATAACTCATCAACTCAACAACTCATCAACTCAAACTATGTTTACAGGAATAATAGAAGAAATCGGAAAGATCAAATCGGTGAAACGAAGCAGCAAGAGTGTCGTCCTTGAGGTGGAGGCCCGGAAAGTATTGGCGGACACGCGGATTGGGGATAGCATAGCCACGAACGGGGTGTGTTTGACTGTTGTTGGTAAAGGGAATGACGGGTTTTCTGCCGATGTGATGCCTGAAACCATGAATCGGAGTAATTTGGGCTTATTGAAGCCGGGTGATCCTGTGAATCTCGAGCGGGCCTTGTGTCTGAACAGCCGTTTGGGTGGCCATTTGGTAGCCGGGCATGTAGACGGTACCGGAAAGATCGTGAGCAAACAACAGGATGAAAATGCCATTTGGCTCACGGTGGGGGCTGCTCCCGAAATCCTTCGTTATATTGTAGAAAAGGGCTCTGTGGCCATCGATGGGGTGAGCCTGACGATCGCTTATGCCGACGAGCAGGTTTTCAAAGTGTCCGTCATTCCGCATACTCAGGAAGAGACGACGCTGGTGAAAAAGGAGATAGGAGATGTGGTGAATTTAGAAAACGATATGATTGTCAAATATGTAGAGAAACTGATGGGACAAGGAAAACCGAAGGGGGGACTGACCTTGGATTTCCTGGTGGCCAATGGCTTTTAAGCCGGTTAGAATGATTTTGATTATAGATAGGATAAAAAATTAAGTATATGGAAGGATTTAAATTTAGTACGATCGAGGAAGCTGTTGCCGATCTGAGGGCCGGTAAAATGATTATTGCCGTGGATGATCCGGATCGTGAAAATGAGGGCGATCTGATTTGCGCAGCTGAACATGCTACGCTTGAAAATGTCAATTTTATGGCTTCGTATGCCAAGGGATTGATTTGTATGCCGATGAGTAAAGCTTTGACGACAAAATTAGGATTGGAACAGATGGTGACCCACAATACCGACAATCACTGTACGGCATTTACCGTTTCGATTGACCATGTGGATACGACAACCGGTATTTCGGCGTTGGAACGTTCCATGACGGCCATGAAGAGCGTAGAGGACGATGCCAAACCGTCCGATTTCCGGCGTCCGGGGCATATGTTTCCTTTGGAGGCGAAAGCCGGCGGGGTACTCGAACGTATGGGACATACCGAAGCTACCGTCGATCTGATGCGTATTGCCCGGCTCAAGGAATGTGGCTTGTGTTGTGAAATTATGCGGGAAGACGGTACCATGATGAGGACACCCGAGTTGAAAGAATTTGCTGTGCGGCATGGTTTGAAGATGATTACTGTGGCCGACCTGATCACTTACCGTCGTCGGACAGAGATTCTGGTGGAAAGAGTGACCGAGGCTGAAATGCCCACTAAATACGGGATTTTCAAGGCTTATGGTTATGTCAACAAAATCAACGGAGAACATCACATTGCCCTTGTAAAAGGGAACATTGCTGACGGCGAACCGGTATTGTGCCGGGTACATTCCGAATGTCTCACCGGGGATGCTTTCGGTTCCCTGCGTTGTGACTGTGGCGAGCAGCTGGCGGAAGCTTTGCGCCGGATCGAGAAAAAAGGCCGGGGTGTATTGCTGTATATGCGCCAGGAAGGCCGGGGCATCGGACTGATCAATAAGTTGAAAGCCTATCATCTGCAGGACGGAGGAATGGATACGGTCGAGGCGAATCTGGCGCTGGGATTTAAAGCTGATTTAAGAGAATACGGTACCGGTGCGGAAATCTTGGCCGATCTGGGGGTGAAAAAAATGATTCTCATGACAAATAATCCTTTGAAGATAAAAGGGTTGGATGGATTCGGACTCGAAGTGGTCGGACGTGAACCGATCGAGATGACCTGTAATGAAAAGAACGAGTTTTATATGTACACCAAGTATAAAAAGATGGGACATATATTGCATGTCAGAAATGACTGGAAAAAAGAAGAATAGAAATTGAAAATAGAGATTAAAAGTGTAAAAGTTATGAATTTACTGGAAGGAAAATTATTGGCAGAAGGACAACGGATCGGAGTAGTTGCTGCCCGTTTTAATGAGTTTATCACGGCTAAATTGGTTGGAGGTGCAAAGGATGCTTTTGTGCGTCACGGTGGGGATGAAAATAAGCTGGATCTGGCTTGGGTACCGGGAGCGTTCGAGATTCCTTTAGTAGCTAAAAAGATGGTAGAAAGCGGCAAATACGATGCTGTGGTTTGTCTGGGGGGAGTGATCCGGGGAGCTACGCCCCATTTCGATATGGTTGCTAATGAAGCGACCAAAGGAGTAGCCCATGTCGGATTGCAGACAGGGGTGCCGGTGATTTTCGGTATCCTGACGACCGATTCGATCGAACAGGCTGTCGAGAAAGCCGGTAATAAAGGTTTCGATGCCATGACCACCGCAATCGAAATGATCAATTTATTGAAACAAATCTAATCTGTTTTATTGTTGAGAATTACAAAGTAATTCTCAACGATAAAACTTAGGCCAGCGCTTTTTTTATCGCCTCCAGTGCTTTTTCGTAGTTCGGTTCGTGGGTTACTTCCGGAACATATTCTACATAGTTCACTTTATTGTCTTTACCGATAATGACCACGCCGCGGGTTAAAAGTCGTAATTCTTCGATCAGGAACCCGTATTTTTTCCCGAAATCTGTTTCTTTATAGTCCGACAGGGTTACGACACGGTCGATACCTTCGGCAGCACAGTAGCGGTGAAGGGCGAAAGGAAGGTCGCAGGAAATAGCCAGAATAACGACATCCTGGCTTAACTCGGAGGCCATCTTATTGAAATGGTGCATTTGGGCCGAGCATACCGGGGTGTCGATAGAAGGGAAAGAAGAAATCACAACAACTTTTCCGGCAAATTCTTTCAGGGATACCGGTTGCATCTGTTGGTTTATTCCATAAAATACCGGAGCCGTTTCTCCGGTTTTAATCGGTGTCCCCACTAAAGTCAGGGGATTTCCGTGCATAGTAATTTTCATGTTTTCCATCATTTTTTCTTGTTTCTTACGTTTATGAATGATTTTGGTTTTTCGTAAAAATACAAAAAATCCTGCAAATTTCAGATTTCATCCGAATTTGCAGGATTTTTTTTTACTTTTTATCTTTAATTACTTTTTACCTCTCTTTTGCTGTTGTTGTTGCATTCTTTGCATTTCCTCCAAACGTTGCTGGAATTTCGATTTCTTGACCGGTTTACTTTTAGCTAGTTCGATTTGCTTCAGCAATTTCTGGTCATCGACAAACTTCCGGATAATCCAGGTTTGCAAAATGGTAATCAGCGTCGCGATGAAATAATAATAACTCAATCCCGAAGAATAACTGTTGAAAATAAACAGGAACATGATCGGCATGATATACATCATGGTCTGCATGCCTTTCATCTGATCGTTCTGCGGTTGGTTTTTATTATTCATAATCATATAGATGATATTGGTCGCTGTCATCAACAGACAGAATAAGCTGACATGATTACCGTAAAACGGAATGGTAAAGGGTAAGGTGGCGATAGAATCGTATGAAGCCAAATCCGTTGCCCACAGGAAGCTCTGCTGTCTCAGTTCGATCGCTCCCGGGAAGAAATAGAACAGGGCGATCAGGATAGGCATCTGGATCAACATCGGTAAACATCCACCCATCGGATTTACTCCGGCTTGCTTATAAAGCCTCATGATAGCCTGTTGACGTTCCATCGCTTTGTCGGCCGGATATTTCTTGGCGATCTCGTCTACCTGGGGTTTCAATACCCGCATACGTGCCTGTGACATATACGATTTATAAGTCAGCGGGAACAGGATGATTTTGATGATCAGGGTCAGCAATAAAATAATAATTCCGTAATTCAATGCGGTGTGGTTTTCCAGGAAATTGAAAATGGGAATAACGAAATATTTATTGAACCACGCAATCCATTTCCATCCCATATTGATGACATCGGGAAGGTCTAAATGATCTCCGTATTCTTTCAATACCTTATAGGAGTTAGGACCGAAGAAAAACTGCATGTTGTATTGCTCATTGGCCGAACCGTTATAGGCTAGAGGAATTTCAGCATAAGCATCTTTCAGATACCCGTCTTTTTTACTGATGTTCGATTTCAGTTCCACATCACTTAAAGGCTGTTCGCTGATCAGGATAGAGGAGAAGAATTGTTGTTTGAAGTCTATCCACTGTACCTTGTTCGGAAGCGTCTCCTCTTCATCCGAGGTCAGGGACATGTTTTCAACGGCATCTTCGCTGAATTTGTAGTAAACACCGGTATAACGGTTTTCAAAATCTTTACTTTTTTCCAGCTGGGGCATATTGATTCCCCAGAAAAGCGTCAGAAACGAGGAATTGGATGCAATGACATCCCCCATATTGTGGGTGATGATGCTGAAATCGGTCATATAGCTGTCCGGGGCTAACTTGTAAAGGTATTCCAGGTATCTGCTGCTGTCGGCATAAAGACGCATAGAGAGCACCTGTTCATTCCCCTGGGCATAAAGCGTCGTTTCTGTCGTACTGGGTGTAAAGAAAAATTTCTCGGTATTGATCTCCTGATTCCGGGCATAGAAATTCATGCCGAAAGCGGTTTCTCCGTTTTTCCACAACACCAAAGGCAGCGAATCGTGTGTCCGGTATTCTTTTAAGTCTACATATACGATGCGTCCACCCAGAGTACTGATATGTAATTTTATTTTATCATTTTCCAGGGTAATGATTTTGTTTTCCGTATCGTTTTGTACGAAAATAGAATCACTTTTGGTAGCCAGGGGATTGGCGCCAGTCGTATTGGCCGGCGTTTTTTGTGCCTGTTGTTGTGCTGCCAGTTCCTGGGCTCTGAGTCGGTCTACCCGCGCAATGGAATCCTGTTTCCGCTGCATTTCGGCCACTTGCTCCTTACTCGGACGCGTGAAATAGGAAAAGCCGATGAGAATAAGAAAAATAATGACTAATCCGGCGATGGTGTTTTTATCCATAGGTTCTTTTTAACTTTATGATAAACAAGCTTTGATAAATGATACGAATAACGGATGAGGTTTAATCACAGTACTTTTGTACTCCGGATGGAACTGTACCCCGACGAACCATTTGTGAGCAGGAATCTCGACGATTTCGGTCAATCCGCTTTCCGGGTTGATACCGGTGGTGATCATACCTGCTTTTTCAAAATCCTCCCGGTATTTGCTGTTGAACTCGTAACGGTGGCGGTGTCTCTCCTGTATTTCTTTTTGTCCGTAAGCTTCATAAGCTTTGGAACCTTCTGTTAATTCACATTTGTAGGCTCCCAGACGCATGGTGCCTCCCTTTTCGGTTACATTCAACTGTGAATCCATCAGGTCGATCACCGGATACTGGGTTTTGGCAGCCATTTCTGTCGAATCGGCATCTTCCATATGCAGTACGTTACGTGCAAATTCGATGACAGCCATCTGCATCCCCAGACAAATACCGAAGAAAGGAATGTTGTTCTCCCGGGCATATTGGATAGCAACCAGTTTGCCCGAGATTCCCCGGTGTCCGAATCCCGGTGCTACTAAAATCCCGTGCAGATTTTTCAGGCGGTCGGCTGCATTTTGTTCATTCAGTTCTTCGCTGTGGATCCATTCGATATTTACTTTACAGTCATTGACTGCTCCGGCATGGATGAAAGCTTCGACAATCGATTTATAAGCGTCGTGTAATTCGACGTATTTCCCGACTAAACCGATCCGTACTTCTTTGCTGTAGTTTTTTAATTTGTATAGGAATTTTTTCCAGGATTCCAGATCCGGTTCGCTATTTAAAGGTAATCCCAATTGTTCGAGTACGATTTCATCCAACTTTTCTTCTCTCATCTTGATCGGTACTTCATAGATGGTAGAGACGTCGATCGACTGGATGACCGCTTTAGGTGCTACATTACAGAAAAGGGCTACTTTCCGGCGTAAGTCGGAATTCAGTTCATGTTCTGTACGTAATACCAGTACATCCGGTTGCACTCCGATTTCCAGCAAGGCTTTCACCGAATGCTGGGTAGGCTTCGTTTTTAATTCACCGGAAGCCGATAAGAAGGGTACCAGTGTCAAGTGGATCAATACCGATTTTTCCCCCAACTCCCATCGTAACTGCCGGACAGCTTCAATGAAAGGCAAAGATTCGATGTCTCCGACAGTACCTCCGATTTCAGTGATCACGACATCATATTCGCCTTTGTTGCCCAATAATTTGATGTTTCGTTTAATCTCATCGGTGATATGCGGGACGATCTGTACGGTTTTACCCAGATAATCTCCCCGTCTTTCTTTGTTGATTACATTCTGGTAAATCCGTCCGGTAGTAATATTATTGGCCTGCGAAGTCGGACAACCGGTAAATCTTTCGTAATGTCCGAGATCGAGGTCTGTTTCTGCTCCGTCGTCCGTCACATAACATTCGCCATGCTCGTATGGATTTAATGTCCCCGGATCTATGTTGATGTAGGGATCCAGTTTTTGGTTCGCAACTTTATACCCCCTGGCCTGCAGTAATTTAGCAAGTGATGAAGCGATAATGCCTTTCCCTAGAGAAGAAGCGACTCCACCTGTAACGAAAACATACTTTGTTGACACTGTATCTTGAATTTTATTGATTTATCAAAGTGGCAAAGGTAATAAATTAAAAGGTTAAAAGTGAAAAGTAGAAGGTAAAAAGTTGGCGAAAGGTAAAAGCAAAGAGATGGGAGTGGTTATGAGGTATGAGGCGGGGAGGAAGAATAGGAGAGTGGGTAAAAAATTAACGCTCTGTGAACAAAGGGGGGAATTGTTCTCCTGGGGAGAGGCTTTGTCGGCAGAGCGTTAATCGGCTTTGAGGAGCCGCTGTTTAGATCAGGCTGTCGAGAGCTTTCAGTTTTTCCTGAAGTAAATTCAGCCGTTGGCGGGTATTTTCGATTTTAGAATTCAATTCTTCGATCAAGCCTTGAGATTTACTGGATTTGGCGATAAAACCGATGTTGTTTTCATAGGTGTTGACGTCGAGTTCCAATTGTCTGATTTTGGCCACCAACTTTTCTCTTTCGTTGATAATTTTGTAATCCTTATAATCACCGGCATCCAGTGAGGACAATTTTGCCCTGAATCTTTCCAGGTCACGGTCGTATTCATCCAGATTGAGCTGGTCGAACCAGCCGTCGATGAGATGTCTGAATTCTTCCTGGATAGCGTCTTTGTATTTAATAGGTACAAATCCGATTTCTGCCCAGCGGTTCTGAAAGTCTTTCAGCTTATTGATATCTTCCTCTGCATTCCCGGACAAAGTAAACTGGCGGGCTTCTTCGATAATCGCTTTTTTCAGTTCCAGATTTTTGCTCTGTTCAGAATCGATGTCTTTGAAATGGAGTTTTTTGTTATTGAAAAAAGTATCACAAGCTTCCCGGAAACGTGCCCATACTTTGTTCGAATATTTCTTGGGAGCGGGACCGATTTTCTTCCATTCTTTCTGATAAGAGATGATTCTGTCGGTCGTGATTTTCCAGTCGGTACTGTCTTTGATCGCTTCTACTTTTTCACAGAGCTTGATTTTTAATTCCAGGTTTTTATCCTGTTCGGCCGACATGTTCTTATAGAAATCCCGTTTACGCTCGAAGAAAGTATCGCAGGACGAGCGGAATTTTTTATAGATTTTATTCCGCTCCTTTTGGGGAATGGTTCCCGAATGCTTCCATTCTTCCTGTAGGTCAATAATATTCTGAGTGGCTGTATTCCATTCCGATATAGAACGGTATTCACCGGCAGCGATAGCTGCTGCTTTTCCGCAAATTTCTTCTTTGACTTTCAGGTTATCTTCCTGTTCCTGTTTCAGGGATTCGAAAAAATGATGGTATTTTTCGTTGATCTGGCTAGTGGCAGCTTTAAAGCGTTCCCAAAGCGGTTCTTTTTGTTCTTTGGGAATAGGACCGATTTCTTTCCAGCGGGAATGCAGTAGTTGTAATTGTTTGAAAGCTCCGGCGATATCGTTGTTTTCAACCAATTTTTCAGCTTCTTCACAAAGAGCGTTTTTCGCATCCAGGTTCCGTTTCAGGTCCAGGTCGCGCAACTCTTTATTGATCTTGATATAGTTATAAAAATTTTCAACGTGATGGTGATAAGTCTCCAACAGGCCGTTTAATTGCCCTTGAGGTACCATTCCGGTATTCCGCCAGCGTTCCTGTAAGTCCCGGAATTCCTGGAATGTCTTGTCCAGTGCTTCTTCTTTTTGCACCAGTGCTTTCAATTCTTCGATAATACCGAGTTTTATTTTCAGATTTTCTTCGCGTTCGGCTTCCGTTTGCCGGGCTGTAGCGTTTTTTTTATCTTTATAGAGCTTGTAGAGGGCATTGAAACGTTCCCGGTTGTCGTTTTTGTATTCGAAATCTTCCGGTTTATCTCCGTCGGCAGTGAAGATGGCCAATGCTTTTTCATACTCCTCTTTATACCGGGATTCAAAAATCTCGGGTAATCCTTCAAATATTTCTTTTAAAGATACCACCGGGTAATCATTGATCAGCTTTTGGGCTTGCCGAATGATTTCCTCTGTACTTAATATAGAAAAATCAATTTCCGGTACTTCTTTCTTTTCCTTAGCGTTTTCGACGGCCTTGCTTTCAGCGACAACGGGTTCGTCGTTTGTACTGGTTTCTAAGATTTCCGGATTCTTGATTTCCTCTTCCGGGATTAAACTGTTTTCTTGCTCCATGATTTGTCAGCAGTTAAGTGTTCGCATATCAATAGGATACATTATCATAACCTGCTTTCCCTGAAAAGGAATTTCGAAAACCTTTGAGAAATACAGCTTCTATGCTCTATTGAACTCACGAAAATACTTTATTTTTCTGAGAAAGACAAATTTTTGGATTTACCTTTGTCAGGTTTGTTGTAGATCATGATATTATTTGACTGATGTGTAAATTATTTTGTTCCTTTTCAGAATTCTTTCAGGAGATTTACTGTCTTGAATTTTAAATTTAGTAAGAAAGCTTTTATCTTTGACTTTTTAATATCGAGACAATGGGTTATTATATTTTGTATGGTTTTCTTTGGGTGGGTGGGCTGTTGCCTCTGAGGATCTTGTATTTTTTTTCGGATATTTATTTTTATCTGATTTACTATCTGTTGAAATACAGACGCCGGGTAGTACGGGCGAATTTACAGCATGCTTTCCCGGAAAAAGATCTTTCGGAAATTATAAAGATTGAAAAACGATATTACCGGCATTTGTGTGATTTTTTTGTGGAAATGTACAAGATGTGGCATATGTCGGATGAACAAATACGCAGAAGGTGTAAGTTTACGAATCCTGAAGTGATTCGGCGGTATTTCGATCAGGGTAAAAGTGTTATCGGGGTATTGGGGCATTACGGCAATTGGGAATGGATGTCTTCCTATAGCCTTTGGATGCCCCGGGAATTCGACTTCTTTACCTTATATAAACCTCTGCATAATGCGGTAGCGGATAAAATGATGATCCGGCTGAGGTCGAGGTTCGGGGCGAAACCGGTACCTAAAAACGATATTTTGCGCCGGATTGTCGAAAACAAAAGAAACGGACGCTTATTCCTGGCCGGATTTATCGGTGATCAGACACCGAATAGGGCTAACCTGAATTTTTGGATGGAATTTTTAAATCAGGATACGCCTATATTAGTAGGAACCGAGAAGATTGCCCGGAAATTCGGTTTGCCGGTAATATCCCTGAAGATGCGGAAGGTGAGGAGAGGGTATTATGAGGTGGATTTTGTCGATGTATGTAGTGATCCCGGACAATTGGAACCCGGGGAATTGACCCGGATACATACACGTCTTTTAGAGCGGTATATCCGCGAGGTTCCTGAATTATGGCTTTGGTCGCATAAACGGTGGAAACATACACGGAATACGGATGGAAGTGAAAAATAAAGAAATGGCTCGGGTTGCGGTGATCATATTGAATTGGAACGGGGAAAAATTACTCCGTGAGTTTTTGCCTTCGGTGGTTAAATACACCGATCCCGGTTTGGGCCGGATTGTCGTGGCCGATAATGCTTCCGAAGACGATTCGGTCCGGATACTGGAACAAGAGTTTCCGGAAGTGGAATTGATCCGGTTTTCGCAAAATCATGGATTTGCAGGTGGATACAACCGGGCTGTCGGTTTGGTACCGGAGGAGATCGTTGTATTGCTGAATAGTGATGTGGAGGTCGCTCCCGGATGGCTGGAACCTTTGGTCGCTCTCCTGGACGAAGAACCGGGGATTGCAGCAGTGCAACCTAAAATTTTGGCTTATACGAACCGGAATCATTTCGAGTATGCGGGGGCTTGCGGAGGGTTTATCGATTCCCTGGGTTTTCCGTTTTGCAGGGGACGGATTTTGAACGTGACCGAAGAGGACCGGGG